>Ga0208409_1000272_pt1 | contig 23582 bp, 17 predicted proteins | sample ETNtaG_29_FD_185784 | JGI IMG/M metagenome (GOLD analysis project Ga0208409, IMG submission 185784) | Marine microbial and viral communities from oxygen minimum zone, Eastern Pacific Ocean - ETNP201406SV201 (SPAdes) (version 2) | ecosystem: Environmental > Aquatic > Marine > Oceanic ...
ATTCATCTTCTCATTATTGGTGGGGGAAACGATGCAATGCCATTGGTTTACTTTGCAAAAAAGTTGGGCTGGGATATAACTATAGCAGATCATCGTCCTTCTTATGCGACCTTGGAACGATTTCCCGGTGCTGATAAAGTTATTGTAACACCATCTGAAACAATACTGGAAAATCTAAATTTTGAAAATATTGATGCAGTGATTATTCTAACACATAATTTCCTCAATGATTTAGCGCTCCTAAAAATATTGCTTCCTATGGAATTACCATATTTAGGATTACTTGGTGCACGCAAACGAACCCAAAATTTACTTAGCGAAGTTGAAAACGCTGAAATTATGTCTATTGACGACGCAAAAAATAAACTGTTTGCACCAGTCGGACTTGATATTGGAAGTGATACTCCGGAAGAAATTGCCTTAGCTATTGTATCTGAAATTAAAGCGGTACTTTCCGGTGGGGATGGAGGAAGTTTAAGAAATTTAAACTGCAGGGACAGAGATGCACAAAGAAAAGAACACCAATTAGAAACTCCGTGTCTGTGAGTGTAAATGGTAAAACTAAAATCTGCGCGATTATTTTAGCTGCTGGTGCATCCAAACGCCTAGGGACTCCAAAACAACTAATTCCTCATAACAATTCTACACTTATCGGTCATACAATCCAATGTACATTAGATTCAAAATGTGATGAAACCGTTGTCGTTTTAGGTGCAAATGCAACTTTAATTCAAAACAAGATTTCAAACTTTCCTGTCAACATAGTTCTAAATCAAAATTGGAAAATGGGAATGGGATACACTATCCGAGCAGGATTGGAGAAAATTGAAACCGTTAACAATAATATTCAAGCTGTTGTACTCCTTGTATGCGATCAAATTTTTCTGACTTCAAAAATCATAGACCGTCTTATTGAATCATATTTATCATTTAAAAAACCAATTATCGCCAGTGAATATGATGGGACTTTAGGGGTACCGGTCCTTTTTAATAAAGAATTTTTTCCTGAATTGTTGAAGATCGATGGAATTTATGGTGCTAAAATTGTGGTGGAAAATCACCCCAACCAGGTTTGGTCAGTACCTTTTCCAAAGGGCGGATTTGACATTGACAAATCCAATGATTTACCTAATAAATCATAACCAATACTAATACCTTGTCCAAAAGCGAAGAAATATTCAAGTAATAATATTATAATTATTTTTTTATCATGTTTAATCATCTAGAAAATAAATCTTCAACTTCAAACACTTTAGATGTAATTAGGTTAATCATATCCCAATCTATATCAGGAGCTGAAGGATATTTTTTCAATAAAAGAAAAAACCTTCAAGGATAAAACCTTGAAGGTTCGTTCAACAAGTGACCCCTAGGGGAATCGAACCCCTGTTCTCAGGTCGAAAACCTGACGTCCTAACCACTAGACGAAGGGGCCAAATAAGGCTGGCAAATATAGCACATCAAAAGGAAGCGGCAAAGAAGATCGGAAGGGAGTCTACTTCTAATTATTCTTCAGCAGATGAATTGGCACTGCTGAGGACTTTCTCTAATTCGCCGTTCTGATGAAGTTCCAGGGTAATATCACAGCCTCCTATCAGCTGACTGTTCACAAAAAGCTGTGGAATGGTAGGCCAGTTGGATATTTCTGAAAGTTTTATTCGGATCTCAGGATCTTCCAAGACGTTCACGGTCTTGTACTCTACTTCATACTGGTTGAGTGCTTCCACAACAGCAAACGAAAATCCGCACATGGGCATATCCCGTGTCCCTTTCATGTAAAGTATCACGGGGTTTTCGAGAATGTCGTTCTGGATTTTCTCTTTCAGTTCCATTTTCTTCTCCTCAATCTGTATTCGGTGGAAATGTTTTCAATTGAAGTGCGTGAATTTCTTTAGTCAAGTGCTCCCCAACTGCCGTATAAACGGCTTGATGCTGTTCCAGCAAAGAGAGTCCCTCGAATCCTGCCCACTCAATCACTGCGCTGAAATGGTCTCCAGTGCTCCGTTCGTCCGTCACTTCAACAGCCGCTCCGGGCAGGCCTGCTTCAATCAATTCCTTAACTTGATCAGTAGTCATGAGGGTAAATATAATGCCTCGGGGAAAAGTGTGCAAAGTTCTACATGTTTAGGTTGCTAGTTTGTCTCTCCCTGCCAAAATTCAGATACCGTGACAAAGCTTCTATTTATCTTCATCGGCATCCCGTTGCTGGAACTTATGATACTCATTGAGCTGGGGCGTGAAATCGGCTTCTGGCCTACCATCTTTCTGGTAATCGTTACTGGCGTCCTTGGTGCTTCTCTAGCCAGATCCCAGGGAATGTGGATCTGGTTGGAAATTCAGCATGAGCTTTCGCAGGGAAACATGCCGGCTGATAAACTTGTGGACGGATTGCTCATTCTCATCGGCGGAATCGTATTGCTGACACCGGGGCTTTTAACTGATATCTTCGGTTTCATGCTCCTCATCCCGGTAACCAGAAATCTCTTTAAAAGAGCCATCAGAAAAAAATTCCGGGATATGGCAGATTCAGGAAGGACGAACTTTACCATGATTATGAGGTAAATTGATTGAGCTATTTTAATTTTCAGACATGACATTAACAACCACACCCCATCCTCTTCAACAGCTCATCTCTGACCATGCTCTCGCAGAAGATCTCGCTTGTGAATTTGGCACTCCCCTCTACATTTACGACGCCGACCGCTTAAGAGACAACACCTCACGGATGGAAAATGCTCTCTCCGGTTCATTCCCGAAGTCTCAGATCTGTTACGCGCTAAAAGCCAATTCTAATCCCCACATCCTCTCTGTCTTGTTAGGGGCAGCTTCCTCCCTTGGAGCAGACTGCTCCAGTCCCGGCGAACTTTACATAGCTCAGAGACTCAACATCCCACCTGAGAGGTGTATCTACACAGGGAATTACGAGAGTCCAGAAGAGCTAAAGACCGCCCTCGATTCCGGAGTGCATCTGAATCTTGATGATTCCTCCAGCTACTTCCGCCTGCGAAAGATAGGTATTCCAAAGGAGATCTCTTTTCGCCTGAATCCCGGCTTCGGAAAAGGTCGCTTTCCCGCCATTGTTACCGCCGGACGGGAAGCCAAATTTGGTATACCGCGAGAAAAAATAATCGATGCCTACCGCTTAGCGCAAGATGACGGTGTGGAGCGGTTTGGCTTGCAGTGCATGACCGGCTCCGGCAATCTAGACCCTGGCTATTTCGTAGAGCTTCTCTCAGCTATTCTGACTGTAGCCCGGGAAATTGAAGAATCGCTTGGTATCACCTTTGAGTACATCAGCATGGGCGGCGGATTTGGAATTCCGTATAAACTGGATGAATCACCTCTTGATGTCAGTGAGCTGTTCGAGAGTCTCGGGAAGGTATTTGGAAAATTCTATGACCGGAACTCCCCTGATACTCCTGCCCTCTTTATAGAGCCGGGGAAATTCCTAGTGGCAGATGCCGGTTTCATTCTCAGTCGAGTGACGGGAGTGAAGGAAAGTTACAAGCGGTTCGTGGGTCTTGACGCCGGAATGAACACACTCATCCGGCCAGCCCTCTACAATGCCTACCATCGCATTCTAAAGATTGGTGAACCTGAGGCGCCAACAACTCAGACTGTAGACGTAACAGGTGGTATCTGTGAGAACAGTGATCGGTTAGCAGTTGATCGGGACCTCCCCACCTTGAACGAAGGCGACCTTGTGGCTATCATGGACGCTGGCGCCTACGGCTATGTAATGGCTACTCCATATAACACACGATCCAGGCCGGCGGAGGTGCTAATGGAAAACGGTAAACCAAGAATGATACGAAAGAAAGAAACCATTGAGGATATCTTTGCTGGGTGTAACTGGAACGGAGATTAAGATTAATGAAGCTACTGCAGGCATTACTCTTTTTGACCTTTGTTTTAATGCTGACAAACGTCGCTACCGGACAGTATCACAAAAGTATCCACCAAGAACAACACGAAATCTTCCGAGAGCTATATCGTGACATCAAAACCGAACCCTATGGTGCTTCTATCCCAATACAGGCACGACGGACAACACCCTCCAGGGAAGTATTCGGTTACCACCCCTACTGGATGGGGACGGCGTGGCAGAGCTACAACTTCAATCTCATTTCCACCATCGCCTATTTCGGTTTGGAGACCAACGGCAGCGGTAATATAGTTGATCACCACGGCTGGCCGGTGACGAGCCTCATCAACGAAGCTCACTCGTACGGAACAGAAGTCTCATTGGGAGTCATCCTATTCAACAGCGATAACTTAGCCCAGCTTTTGAGCAGCCCTTCCAACCGGCAGACACTCATCAATAATCTCCTGACAGAGGTAAACGATGCTGGAGCTGACGGGGTGAATATAGATTTTGAAGGTGTCCCCTCCAGCCAACGCAATAATCTTACCACATTCATGACGGATCTAACTGCAGCTTTTCACGAAGCGAATCCGGCATCACAGGTGACTATGGCTACTCCGGCTGTGGATTGGTCTAACGCCTTTGATTACGACGCTCTTGCTGAAGCTTGCGACGGCTTGATGATAATGGGTTACGCCTATCACTGGAGCGGCAGTCCCACGGCAGGACCTGTCTCTCCCCTTTCGGGCTGGGGAACTTATAATATCACCTGGACTGTGAACGACTATCTGACCAAGACAGGAAACGACCGTGACAAGATTATCCTGGGGCTGCCATATTACGGTTACGAATGGCCAACTACCTCCGGCAGTGCCGGAGCATCCACTACCGGGAACGGCGATGCCAAATTCTACTCCGAAGCCATCGCTCTGGCGGAGAGTTACGGCCCCTTGTGGAACGATGAATCCCAGACACCGTGGTACCACTACCAAGATGGCAGCAATAACTGGCATCAGGGGTGGTATGATGACAGCCTCTCACTTTCCCTTAAATACGAGTTGGCCATCGACGAAGACTTGCTGGGTATCGGTATTTGGGCACTCGGCTATGACGGAACTGAACCGGAGTTATGGGGAGCGCTGGCTGATCACTTTGGTGCTTCTGCTCCGCCCACAACTCCCACCAATCTGAGTATCATCAATATAGGCGACGGCTCGGTGCAAATCAACTTCTCTACGCCAAGCGGCGCCAGTGAGTTTAACATCTACAGCTGGTTAGCAGGCAACTCAGAGTTGCTCGCAACCTTTTCAAGTGAACCTGTAGTCTTGACCAATCTAACAGAAGACGAACTGTACTACTTCCAAATATCAGCAGTTAACGAGTATGGCGAAAGCCCTATGACAGAAGTGCTGGGTGTAATACCAACTTCTGAGGAAGTTCCTATCCTGGTGGTAAACGGCTTCGACCGTGTTAACGGCACCACCAACACATTTGATTTCATTCGCCGCCACGGTCCTGCCATTCAAGCCGCCGGGGTTGCCTTCGACGCCTGCGCTAACGAAGTTGTGGAATCAGGCAGTATCAATTTGAACGATTACTTCATTGTTGACTGGATTCTGGGCGAAGAAGGAACAGCCACCAGCTCCTTCACAGCGGCTGAACAAGCAGAGGTGATGGACTTCCTCGAGGCAGGGCGGGGACTATTTGTTTCAGGTTCAGAAATCGGTTACGATCTGGTGGCTCAGGGAGATGCTGCTGATTATGCTTTCTACACCGATTATCTGAAGTCAGTTTTTGTCTCTGACGCGGCAGGCGGTCAACAGGGAACTTATGAAGCATTCGGCACTGACGGAGGAATCTTTTCCGGCTTTTCCAGCGTTACCTTTGACAACGGAAGTCATGGAACTTATGATGTGGACTGGCCGGATGGGATCAAACCTACCGCTGGATCTGCCATAAATCTTAAATACAACAATGTGGATTATTCCACAAAGGGAGGAGCAGGAATAGAGTACATCGGATATTTCGGGGGAAGTTCTTCTCAGGGAGGAGTGGTACATCTTGCCATCCCTTTCGAGACCATCTACCCGGAGGAGAGCCGGAACGCTGTCATGTCCGAAATGCTGAACTACTTCTACACGAACCTCCAATTAGTGACTGATCCAACACCGTTGCCACAAACTCCGAGCATCACTGCCATTTACCCCAATCCTGCAAATCTTCAAGTAAATATATTGATCCAAATCTCTCAGGGATTTCAGGCAGGAACATCTATTATCAAGATCCTTGATATTCTTGGACGGTCAGTGGCTGAAATTCCTCTAACCGCTTTGCCGACCACCGGGGGCGAACTCACTGTAAAATGGAATGGAAAGACGTTTGCCGGAGAAATGGCAGCATCGGGAACTTACACCGTACTGCTTAAATCAGGTGGTCAGAGCTACGCCCGAAAGTTTACTCTACTGAAATAGTTGTGCCAGTTTAACGAATCCTGTACAAATTGATCACCTATTAGTTCCATCCGGTGAAGTTAGTGCTTATACCAAACTAACATATCTCTTTTACTTTAGGAGCACCATCTTCTTGGTCTGCACAAAATCTCCAGCCTCTATTTGGTATAGATAAACTCCTGCACTTACTTGGGTATCTTCAATATTTCTTCCATCCCACATAACTGTCTGTATTCCCTTATTCATAATCTGGTCTACAACTTTTTTTACTACTCTACCCTGGATGTTAAATATGGTCAAATGAACCATACTTTCTTTTGGTAGATCGAAGAGAATTGTTGTTTGCAGATTAAATGGATTAGGATAATTCTGTGATAATGTATAGTAAAGTGGAGGCCCTCCCATTTCTATATAAATATTTATTGCATCTCTTATTGAATACAAAAGAGACCAGACATTGTTACCAGGGCATGAAGTATAATTGTCTGGATAATCTCTATGACCGAGAAGAACATAAGGATTATAGTCATATGTTTCAGAAATCCACGCGTAAAGTTTGACCAGCGAATCTCTTGAAGCTTGAGTAAGTTGATCATTACAATACAATTCCGGTGGATGATAACACCCTAGAACACATACACCAATATTGCCCGTATTATGACTAAGCACATGAGCACCAATTACTGTCTCAGGTCTCCCTTGATAAATGTTACCTGCTCGATCAACAACAAAGTGATAACCAATATCACTCCATCCACGGACAATCTGATGAAAGTCTTGAATAGCCCTCATCTGAATTTTCCCTTCTTCAATATTCGAGGCGGAAAATCCCGCCGCATGGTGAAGAGTTAATTTTGTAAAGTATGGGTGATTTGTATAACCATGTGTTGGGGGCTGAGCTCCCCACTCTTCTCTGGTAATAATACGGGGTTTTTGCAAATCATGTGGTGTTACTTTGGGGATTTCAGATACAATGGGATATTCTTCATTATCTTCAAGAAACAGGCCAACACTTAGTATCTCTATGCTACCCTGCTGAACGGAAGTGTTATATTCATATCGTATGGATGATTTGACCAGTTCACCCCTGAACCAGGCAATGGAACGGTACGAAAACGGCTCAGTAAATAGTTGGGCGTTTTGCCACTCCGACCAGTTACCATTATCATATTGAAAACGGAGAGAAACATCTGGAATATTTTCCGAATAAATGTGGATAGCTACTCCTTCAATATTACCCATATTAGTATAATCCTCGGTAATACCGATGAGCTCTACAACTTGTCCAGACCTTAATACGCGGGAGACTATCTGACTTGATATTTTCTGAGCGATATCAGAGAAACAAAATCCAGATTGAGGAAAGATAACAAAAATTAGATAAACAAAGATGACGCTTAGTTTTTTATTCATGAATTACTTATATAATTTATATAACAAATCTTTAGAAAATAGTTTTCTGATGATAAAATTACCTTCTCTCTTACGAACAGTAAATCTGGGGATTTCGTAAAGGGAGACTAAAATTTAATCCCCATGGATATTCGTTGGACTCCTTCTAACCTGCTAAAATCAGAATAGGAATAATCTATCTTAATAATTGTAGGACTACTCTTTAACCTGTAATGAATCCCTCCACCAAGTGTAAATCCCTCTTCGGCACCTTCTCTGAACAGGTTTGCATGTCCACCCCGGAGGAAAATAGTCTCACCCATTGCCATTTCAAGCCCAGCGTTAACCGCTTCGCTGTTATCGTTTGGATGCAGTGCGTCCACACCAAAACTAAGCCGCAATGCATTGGTTTTTATAATCTCTCCTGATAATCCTACACGAAACATGAGTGGAAGAGGAAAATAATCTGTCTCATACATGGCATTTACAAATTCAACGTTTCCTTGGTTCTGAGGATCAGGATCAACACTTAATTTTTGATCCCGTCCAGACAGTCTCATATAATTACCATAATTGGCAAGGCTTGCCCCCAATCGGACTCCCCACGGTGTGATGAACAGAGCACCTATATCCACAGCAAATGCATCGGCGGTGGCATGCCAAATATTCTGTTGAATATATTTAATATTTGCACCTATAGAAAACCTGTCAGTTAAAGTTCTAGCAAAAGCAAGATTGATTGCCAGATCTTGTGCATCCCAATATTCTCCAGTGCCCTCCGGGTCAGTTACCGTACGAACGATCTCTTCAGGAACAGATAAGTTTGTGATGCTCATCCCTAGCACACCTATACTACGAATCGGTAGTGCAAGAGCCAAATAATTATAACTCACTCCTGCCAGCCAATCACTTTCAACAAACATGGATTCGATCCTTTTTACAGCGGTTAACCCAGCAGGATTCCAGAACATAGAACTGACATCTCCTGGCATCGCTGTAAAAGCATTCCCCATAGATGATCCTCTTGGATCTACACCAATCTTCAAGAATTGTGCTGCAGTGGTCCCTGTTTTAGTGATCGTCTGCACGTTATCCAATTGGGACCAACCAAAGTTCCCAAAGACAAGTAGGCACAAAAGTTGAATCTTGATAGTTGACTTCATCTTATTTTTTGCTTTTTCATTATTTAATGACACCAAGACGACCAATCTTCTGCCCCAATTCTCCGGCATCCACGTGAAAGATATAAACACCATAAGCAATTGGGAAATTATCTTTCGTCGTCAGATCCCAAAATTCCTTACCATCATCAAGATCAGATTGATGATACAGGGTTTTTACTAATTCACCTGACATTGTATAAATACGAATCGTACACTCTGTAGGTAAATGGTTGAAATATACCCGTCGAGGACCACGGTCTCTCGGATTTTGGCGATCTAGTTGTTCCAAAACATTAGTTACTACGTAGGGATTTGGAACTACCGATATTTGATCTAAACTTGCTTCCCCGAGCTGATTGTCTATATAAGATGCCTGCGTAGCAAAAGTATATACATCATCTTCATAGAATGGGCGAGAAGTAAAGACATAGAAAATGTCATCTTCCGTCGGAAGAACAGGTGTTCCCTCACTTGGTTCAAAGAATTTAATCATCCAAGTTGGCGATCCAAATCCCTCTCCCTCAAACAACACGATTTCATCGTGCGTGTCCCAGGTATCATTGCTTACATCGGGCGGTTTTTTGATAATTGCAAACCTCTGCTTTTCAGGAACCATGCCCATAGTGGTTTTATATATATTGAATGGAGTAAAAATGCCTGAATAAGATCCTGTGTCAACAATTGATGATGCAAAACGAACTTCATAATCTGCCGGATAAGAGTTCCCACCTTGTGAATACACTCCGACAACTGCAGTATAATTTGTCGGATTTAATGCATTCCATCCCGTCTTTGAAATGTCAATCTCCAAGGGTTGGTCTTCAACAAAGATCTTCATCCCATCAAATACAGGATTCGCTTCTTCATTATCTATCAACTGGCTCTCAAAAATCGGTAGGTAGGTATACTTGGCAAAATAGAGGGTTCCATCCTCCAAATCTCCAGTAGCGAGGGCTTTTATACGACCGAATTCTGCATCAAGTTCATAATCTACATCTCTGTTATAGATATTTACTTCTGCCGTATCTGTAAGATAAAAAGTACTATCATTGATATTCTTATGAGAAAGAGAGATAAATTTATCTACATTGGCGATAAACTGATCATCTATGAGTTTCAGGTCCTCAATGGAAAACCGAGTTGGCGACTCCTGAAAAGTTACTTTAAATGTATCCTGATCTTCTATTTTCATAGGATCGATAATCTCCACTCTCAGGTTCCCTGTAGCAATTCCCGATAGGTGTAAAATATCATCATCTATTACTTGTCCTTCCACATATCCTGCAGCGGGAGAGCGAGGAATGATCTGTACTGTATTCACATCGAGGAAAATTTCGTTCGATTCAGGATTTAGTGTAATCAGTTTGGAACATTCTGCGGGAGCTATCTCCAAGCTATCGTCTCCATGATCATAAGAGACAACGGCATAATAATATGTTTGACCGTTAATCACATTGTTAGAATCCACAAAAGAGTGCAGGATTCCAGTATTGTTGCCAAGGTTATAGGGAATACCATGCCCGGTATAAAGAATATCACTTAAACCGCTATATTCATTATCAAGGTCAAATCGGGCAGGGGCTCCTCCCACCATTTCTAGTGGAGTAAACAGAAAATTCGAACCGTAAGCGTCTGTGATTGTTTGCTGATCCAAGAACTGCGGATCGGTGCTGCGATAGATAACATACCCCTCAAAATCTTCTGTTTCTGAAATTGGATCCACAGAAGATTCCGCCACGTCATCCCAGTAGAAGGTCACCTTCTCATCGCCTGGAACAGCTGTGACCTTAGGTTTTTCAGGAGGTTTTGCAAATTGATAATTCCGCTCATATATGCTTTGAGCTGTCACAGCATTCAGTGTAAGATCTTGATAATTTTGTCCTACCAACAATGCGACTGAAAACCGCCGAGCTTCTCCAGCAGGTAGATCAATCGGTCCTGAGCTGTAGATGAAAATATAATCTCCGGCCGTATTGGCATTTGCAGAGTCAAATACTCCCGGAGTCAAAAAATCTTCGAATACGTGATGATCTTCTGATATGGTGTTATTTCCTCCGAACACAGGTGAGGAAAATCCTGTTAACCCCACCATATCCGCCTCGTCCAAGTCAGTCCATTCGTAATTAGGTTCTCCAGGTTCGCGGATATCAAAAGGATCTCCTGCGGTTGGCTCACCATCTCCTTCACCTTCGTCGCCAGTATTAGGAAGACCGTCAACTCCAACATCATGTTTTTCAACATCCCAATCTAAATCGTTATCGATTCCGTCACTCCGGCTTTCGTCTATCATATTATCATCGTCGTTATCTATACCATCATATGGGTTCCCTGGACTCTCCAGAAATTTATAGCCAAAATACCCCGGGGGACGTCCAGACACATCACTGACTCCATCTTCATCCCAGCAGTATACCATATTTATATCTTGATCAAAAAAGGAGAGGTCATCCTGCCAGTTTGCATATCCGCCAACATGGGGATCACCCCACATTCCAAATATGACTTCCTCAAGATCTTTGTCACTGACATTAGTAACTTTGTAAATAAGAAAAATAATATCTTCAGCTAAAGGGTTGGACCACTGGTAATACCGACATTCAATTTCAATTCCGAGTCCTTTACGGGTAGAATCGTTGCTGATTGGATAATATTCAAATTCCTTGTTAGTTCGGTCGTCCACCACAAAGAAGCTTTCCATATCAGAATTAGATGCACCTTGTTTTAGAGCGCCGGGCCAAACAAATTCCTTTAGATTCTCATTGTACCACCCTTCAGGCCAGCTGTCTGGTTTACCATCACCATCGCGGTCCACATCATTTGATGTGGGAATATAATTGCTGTTAGGATCAGCATAAGGAACAAGCTCATTGTTATATGCAAGAGGCTGCCATCCCCAGAATTCTTGACCATCAGGTGATACTTCACCTCCCAGAGAAACCAAACCATCACTAATGACTCTCGCTACCCAGACAGTGTCGCCCTCCTCGTTGATAACCGGATTTCCAAGTTCATCGGTCTTGATGTAAGCATCCTGATGGCTGGATGGAGTCACTTCAACTTCTGCGCAAATAAACGGACCAAATTCATATCCATATCCGAGTCCTTCCCATACAATATCGGAAGTATGATTTCCGGGGCTGGAAATAGATCCAAAATTCCAGATTTCAGCGGAAATCTTATTACCTACAAGAATAGCTTTTTGCCGTCTAAGTATCTGCGGGTCATCTTCATCATCCAACTGTCTCATCAATGCCGTGTTACGCCAGTCGTAGTAGTCGCGGTATTTCCACTCAGGCCAATCCTTTTCAGGCACAAGTTCGTGCATGGCTGTATTATCTTTCTTTCCAAAGAACCTCCATTGACTGGAGAGAGTATTGAAAGGAATAATTATGAATACACTTATCAAAAGAAGAAAAATAGAAGTTCTTGAAATTTCTATTTTAAGCTTCATTTACAAACAACTCCTGATTAACATTAAAAATCCAGTGAAAGCCCCATCTGTACTGATCGGGGAGTACTATAGTAATGAGGTCTAACTTGATATTCTTCCCAGGTATGAACACCGGGCTCGCCATAATGTTCTATAAATGCTTCTGTTTCCTGATTGGTTCGATTTATAAAAGTATAACCAGATCTACCAGTATCATCATAAACGTATCTTTCATTTCTCGTATCAAAAAGATTAAAAATTTTGGTAAATATAACCACATTCATTTTCCCCACATTCACGGTTTTATACACTCTGACATTTACACTTTTCTGCCAAGGTTTTCGAGCGCTATTAGATTCAGGGACATAATTAGCATTGGGGATATCTGGCGTATAAGGCCAACCGCTTGAAAGTTTACCGATTACACTGATGCCCCAGTTATTTGGATCGCTGATAGTGATAGTAGCGTTAAAAACATGCCATTGATCCCAATTAAGGGGAACAATTCTTTTCTCCTCTTCTTCCCCTGTCAATGCGTTGAAGTAGAAGGATCCAGAGTTAACATCATTTCCATCGGTCATCTGATAAGCATAATCAATAAAAGCAGACGTCTTAGAGAAACGATCGTACCGTTTTGTTAAGCTGATAGCAAAACCCTTCACCGTTGCATAATCTTTGTTCAGATAAATGCTATAGGAAGCAGGTCCGTAAGTTGGGGATTGATAATCTATGGACTGAACGGCAAGCAAATCCCGAATGTCCTTGTAGTAAGCGCTCACATCAACTGCTATAATGTGAGACAGTTGCTGCTGAAGTCCAAACTCATACATTACCGTCTTTTCCGGCTTTAAATTACTGTAACCGATCGTCGGTGACAGATTAGCACCAAAAATGCTGGTTTTGTAAAGTCGTCTCAGCGTTGGCATTTGATAAAAATGTCCATAGGAAAAGTGAAGAACTCCGCGATCCGTGATGGGAAATGAAACACCTAGTCGTGGTGAGATCATTGATTTGGGTTTGGCTTCCTCTCTTTCTCCCTCGGGATTTAACTGATCCACAATGTAATTATCATTAGGATCAAAATAATCGTACCGGATACCCGCATTTACAACCATGTTAGTGTATTCAATCTTATCCTGAATGTAGGAAGAGGCAAAAAATGCATTTTTGTTATAATAGTTATGGCTCGGGGAATCATTCGCAGGAAGAACCGTGGGTACTGGGTAATTATAACCATCATAGAGAACGGTGAAATTGTCTTCTTCAAGATCATCCAGTCTACCACTAACACCTATTTTTATCTCATGTTTACTGGTAATCTGGCTGGTCAGGTCAAATTTACCTCCTTTGGATATAGACTCCCGGTAATAATGACCCATCTGTGTACCTCCGAAAACGAAGGTCGTAGTCGGAGGAGCTCCCTGAATAGTATTTGTAGAAACATATCTTTCATCAAATGGGTCTTCATAAACATATTGGCTAAAATCCGTAGTAGAATAAAACACGTTTGCTTCATAAAATGTTTTTGTGAAGACTTGGGATAACTTTAGAGAAAAATTGTCATTTGCAGTAAAGTGATTGTAAGTGCCATCAGGATTGTATTTGTACGCATGGTTATATGATTTCCAATTGCGTTGATCGTGAAGCATTTGTGTTGACACTTTCAACTTAGGGGTAATTCTAAGAGTTAGTTTAGTAAGCATATTCAAACTGTTTGACGGATTCATAGGTACATATTTATTATCACCACCTAATTCAATATACCAATAATCAGATACCCTGAAATCTGCATAATCATCCGGCAGATGCTCCCGTTTCCCATATAAATATCCGTCACTATTACTGTATCGTCCACTTACGTTAAAAGTGAATTTCCTCCCGGTAGAAAGCAGAGGTACCGGACCATTAAGCGTTCCTTCAATAACTTGATTGGATAAATAATTTACCTCGTCAATATTCATAAAAATCTTGGTATCACTAGAGAGATAATCACCGGTATACATGGAAAAACTGCCTTCGTATGTTGGACCTCCCTCTTTGATCTCAAGATTAACAATTCCACTCATGGCATTCCCATATTCCGCATTAAAGGCACCACTTACAACTCTCATCTCCTCAATAGCTTTATTGGCTACATTGGTGGCAAGGGAATTTGTGAAAAAAGGATTGGTTACTGATATTCCATCTATGTAATACCCAACTTCATTGTATCGACCGCCTCTTATATGAAGCTCTCCACCTGCACCCTGGTTTACCCCTGCTTGTGTAGTTAAAACACCCAAGAAGGTTTCAACCGGCATATCTTTAATATCCTCAGCTGTTCGAGTTTTTTGAGATGCTGTTAGATCCTTCTGGATCAATGGTCTTTCTGCTACCACTATAACCTCTTCTCCCTCAATATCTTCCTGTTTTAAGGAAAATTCTTGCCGGGTTGTCCGGTCCGTATAGACGCTTAAACCCTTAATCGTATGCTTAGCAAATCCAATATAAGATACATGAAGCGTATAACTCCCCGAGGGTACATTTAAAATGACATATTCACCATTCAAATCAGTTGCAGCTCCTAGTGATACTTCTTCAATAATAACATTAACTCCAGGAAGAGGTTCACCTGTTTCTGCACTAGTAATTCTACCAGAAAGTTTTCCGCTCGCAGCAAATAGATTAGATGTTAATAAAAGAAGGATAAGAAACTGACGGTTCAGATTCACACAATAGTTCCTTTCCACTTTTTCGTCCTTCATATCAAGTTGAATTTATTGCAATCGATATGATATGACAAAGTCAAAAGCAAGTTGAAATTTAGTTATTAGGGGATTTTACTTGACTATGGCTATAAAAAATCGATAAACTGCTCTATACAAAAAATCAAAAAGAAAAAGGAGGAAGGTAAGGATGAGAAAAATAGTTACTGGTCTTTTTATTATTATTTGCACGGTATCTTTTGTTTTCGCTGGAGATGTCGTACAAACTGGTGTTGCTCCCTCGTTCATAACTGACACGGGTGACAGTCTGTTTGGCGGAGATCCCTCTGGTGTTTCTCGTGGAGCTCTGGCAGGTACCGATCTAGATGGCGACGGCCTCAACGAAGTTTGGGTGTCCAGTTATTCAAACGGTGGCCAAGTATTCTGCTTTGAAGAAGCCGGAACGGATACGTTAGCCTTCGTGTGGGCATCTGCCGAAATAACCGCAGATTATTCTACACCCCGCGACGTGCATACCGGAGACCTGGATGGCGATGGGAACGGTGAAATCATCTTTCACGTTGGACGCTGGACAGGAGAGTCTAATCCTGATGCAGGGCTGCATGTTTACGAATATAACGGCACAGATAACGGGTACGGGACAGAAGCCGCTTTTCGGGTTGACCTGTTTAGTGCATTGAATGATTCACTTGGTGAATCCCGTGTTGAAGGATTCTCCGTTGGAGACATTGATGGTGACGGACAGGATGAGATTCTTCTTGCAAATAATGGAGGATCGGATCCGTATTATGGGACTCAGGATGGTTCAACCCCCTACTCTGAAGATCGGTTCATCATTTTGTCCGTAGACGGCGAAATTGGCGGTTTTGGTGCCACCATTGTGGAAGAATATTCCATGGCACCCCGGGATGTCGATAAAGACGGCGTTAGAGAAAATGCTCTGGGTGGTGGAAGTCCTCAGGAAATTATTATCTGTGACACAGATGGTGATGGTAATTTGGAGGCAGCCTGTTTCTCGTGGAATAATCTGGCAATGTTCTTTATTGAAGCAACCGGTCCTGATGCTTACACCATTGGCGACACAACATACCGTAAACTCGGGATTTCCGATGACTGGACTCTGGGCGCTTCTGCTGCTGATAATGACGGCGACGGAAAAGACGAAGTCTATGTTACCGGTTACTATGATGGAAGCTTGTTTGTGATCACCGACTCTGATGGTGATGCCACGAGCCTTGATCAAACAGGCGGCCCTGGTGATTGGACCGGCAATAGTGAGATTGCTATTATTCACGAATTTGGTGGCGGCGGCGGATTTGGTACTTCAACCGTTGGGGACGGTGGAGTTATTCATGGTGGACCAGCCGGTGTGAGCGACATTAACTTGTTTGAACTTGCCGATGGAGGAAACCCACTGGATTCTTCAAGTTGGACTCATAGCTCTTATGCTCTTGACGATGCAACTTCCGGTTGGGCTTTCAAAGCTAAAGCGTGGTTCATCGGGGATGCACATTTCGGAGTTCTATTGCCTTACCAAGCTGTCAATGATACTCTTGAAAGCGGTGAGCTCGATCCAGCTGGGAACCGTGTCTTTCGTCTAGCTGAATATGATGGAATGGCTATCGTTCGAGATATAACGTTCATCATGCCGGAAGATTACAAACTGGCACAGAACTTCCCGAATCCATTCAACGCCACGACAAGGATTGAATACAGTCTTCCTCTTCAGAACACGATTTCTCTGACTATTTACAATATGTTGGGTCAGGAAATTGTGAAGCTTGTTGACAGGGAATATCAACGAGCAGGCAACTATTCTGTCTTGTGGAATGGCAAAGATGCAAACGGTATGAATGTTACAAGCGGCATGTATATCTATGCGCTGAAGTTTGGAAACTTTGAAAAGTCCAAACAGATGATGTTGCTTAAGTAAATCTTAACTAACTATAAAAAAAGCCCCTTGATCCAAGGGGCTTTTTTTATTTATATAATGAATGGGTAAAATAAGTTGCACTGTCAAAAGTTGATCTAGTACAATTTAAATCTATTTTAACGTTCATTAAAACTATTAACGTTAAATTTCATCCAATATACTTATCTTAGAAGCAAACCATTAAATAATTCTGTTCATTTATTACTGATATAAAATGATAATTATGTTAAAGAGATTGGGACTTTACTTGGCAATCTGTTCGTCCCTTCTTTCCCAACAAAATAAAGAATTCCGTGCTACATGGGTGATAACCTGGGATCACATAGACCGAAATGCTCCAGCCCATATTAATAAGGCACATGTCCAAACGATCATGGACAACCATAAAGAAGCTAATATGAACGCGGTGCTGTTTCAAGTCCGTCAAAGTGGGACAGCTTACTACACATCGTCCTATGAACCGTGGGGATATTATGCTGGGTATCAGTATCCAGGGTATGATCCATTGGAGTATGCAATTCAGGAAGCACACAAACGAGGTTTAGAACTCCATGCGTGGTTTAATGTTTTTCAGTGTTCCAGTACTTATGAAGGTGCACCAGCTGCCGAACACCCCGAATGGATTTGCCGTGATCAAGATGGTTACAGTATGGATTCTTATCGCTCCTTATCCCCGGGCTTGGAAGATGTGCGAGCGTACACTATTGATGTGGCTATGGAAATTGTCAATAATTACGATATAGACGGTCTTCATCTAGATTATATCCGTTGGAATGAACATTCCAACAGTCTGCGTGGAGAAGTAAGTCATGAAAAAGAACTCCAAAGGATGGACGGCATTATTAGCGACGAAGAGTTAGAAGCATTAAACAATAACCGTTCCGGAAGGTATCTTTATGACTATCTGCATCCATACTCGGCAGGGGTACCTGACGGCTTTTCCTCATGGGAAGAATGGTGGCGCGGGTCAGTCACTGAGTTTGTTAACACTCTTCACGACTCTATTCAAGTTGTAAAACCACACGTTCGTCTTTCTGTGGCCGCTTTGGGAAAATATAACTGGTCAGGATGGCAGGGATACGGCTCCGTCTATCAGGATGCCGCTTTATGGTTCAATGAAGGATATATTGATCAACTCATGCCTATGCATTATCACTGGTACACTGCGGAAAGCTTTTACGGAATGCTGGAGGGTAATTGTCCAGAATGTTGGGGACAGTATATTCAACCCGGTATCAATGACGGACTACTATTCACCGTGGGTCCCGGATCATACATCTTCGAAGAATATAATGTCTGGGACAATCATGATCCCATTGTAGAAGCTTGCCGTACCATTCCATGGGTTGATGGATTTCAGTTTTTCAGTTATGGATCCTGGGATGATCGTGATTACTGGTATTCCGCCGGCAACTCCTTTTTCAGCAAGAAAAAAAAGATAAGAAATATCCCGGGCAACTACGGGTCAACACCAGAAGCTCCCAGCCTTATATTAACCTACATCGATTCGGTTACTCATGATCTTACGATCATACCATCCAATTCCAATGAAGACAGATGGTCAATTCTTTACCGCTCAACAGAAGAATTAATAAACTCTGATGAATCTGAAATTATTGATATTCACTTTGGCGGTGAACCCTATACGATCCAATCAGATTTTTCAAATGTCCAAGATTCTACTGCCCTGTACATTGCTACTCAAGCTGATCGATCCAGGAATGAATCTGACCCATCCAATATTGTATTTGCAAGCAGAACACCCTTGCCCGCTTCCTATTCACTCGGTTATAACTTTCCCAATCCATTCAATTCTACAACAGTTATTCCTTTCTCACTTCCAGATTTGGGGGTTGTCCAACTGGATATTTACGATTTGATTGGACGCCATGTAATATCACTTGTAGATAATCCTTTTATTCCAGGTGAACATACCATTATTTGGAATGCAAGACATAAAACAGGATTTCCAGTTTCATCTGGTGTATATATTTGTAAGTTAAGTGTAAATGAATACATGCAAGCTATACCTATGATATATATAAAATGAAGTGATGTACAAAACCCACACACACACTTGGTATCTATCGCTTGTTTTTGCTACACTATTTGCGATCTCATCACTTTCTGGACAGGTCTCTCTTCAGAATCGTACCATTCTTGACGTTCCGGAGAGGGCTCAGCTTCTGACTTCACATGCTGGAGAAGTCGTCGGCTACTGGATAGAAGATGAACTCTCTCTTGGGCCAACAATCACGAAGTATAAAAATGAACAAGTACTGAAAGTTCTATCCACCACTTCAAATAGAACACAGCAATTCGTAGTCGTCACCATCGAACATCCGGTTCAGTTCTCTTCCAGAACTATGGCCATATCAGTCATGTCCAGTGAGGGAAAGGAGATTTTCTCCCGGGAAATAGATGTCTCTTGGGATCATGCCTTTCCTTCCTTTTCCCCAATTGATGGCGGGAATCGTATCGTGATCACCGACCCTCAGAGTCAAGAAGTGCGCTTGCTGAATGAAGATGGCACCCTTTCTGAATTTCATTCACTCTTCTCCAATGATGAAAGAGATCATGAAAAGGTTATAGCTATTGAACACCATTCGCCGAGCCATGTTTATTTAGCTGGAATGAAATCTGCAGCTCTGGATCAAACAGATAATGTTGCACTGTTCTCTTGGAATCTGAACGATTCCCCCTTTGAAATAAAGGAATTGCCGCTTACTGTCCTGCGGAATATTTCTCTTTCCACCAGCGGCTACGCCGCTATTTCCGGGACAGTTGCATCTGGGCAGGAATACAATCAGCAGCACAGACTCATACTACTGTCTCTAGAAGATTTCACATCTTTCAGCTATACAATTCTTCCCAAGAAAATGATTTGGGCGGATGAAACATTGTTCGCAGCAGACAATAGGCGACTGATTGTCCTTAAACCAAATAGCGACAGACCTTTGGCAGAGATTCAGTTCCCCTCTAGACTCATCCCGCTGGGACTCTTTACTGCAGGCTCTTCTGTCCATCTCCTGTACGCCGGAGACAGCCGCTACAGTGAAGGAAAAAACGAATTGGGGAGCATTGGAATCATGACCATTGATCAGCAGACGTTGGACCACTCTGAGATTTCCGTGAGCCGGGATTACCACAAAGTTGTGAATATTCTACCGATCGAGGATGGAAAGTTTTTCCTCCAGCTAGACGGAGAACTTTTGGAATACAGTGCTGATTAGGGACTGATTCCGTGAACCGATTCAAATTAACATCTATCTTTATTATTGCTGGAAGTTTTCAGCTCATTTGGGCTGACTCCTACAATTGGCCGTGCGAACCGTTTGACGAACAGCACTGGATCAACGGTACTTTTTGCGAAAACCGGGAAGGAACATCTGGGTCCATCGATCACTTTCACGACGGTGTGGACATGCACTTATCTGCTGGTGGCCAAGTGTACTCTGTTATTAATGGAACTGTCACAAGCATCGGCTGGCCGTCAGATTACGGGATTAACTCTTGGGTTCGGGTAGGACGTTACGCTTATGTACATGTAAATCCTGCCTCCGGGCTCTCTGTGGGTAATCAAGTCACCGCTTTTGAGACTGTCCTTGGTACGACCAATTCCTGGAATCACATCCACTTCAAGGATGGATATCCCGGTTCGGAGATTAACGCCCTGCGGGATGGCGGTGGTCTGGATCCATTCGAGGACCCTTACGAACCCGAAGTGATGAATATCCGCTTCTTTAAGGACGGCACTACGAACCAATTCACTGATAATCGTGTTTTCGGACTGGTGGATATTGTCAGTCGGGCTGCGGATCTAACCGACATGGGTCCTTACGGCGGGAACAACGGTATCTACAAGATTGGCTTCGACATCGTGGATCAGAATGACAGCATAGTGGCAGGCCCTAGATTCCCCTACCTGTTTGATGAAATCCCGGCTACCGATTCATACGTCCACAACGTATTCCACCAGGGCTCCAACACCAGCGTGTATCACTACATCATCTCTAATCACCTGACCCATAACGGATCCGTGAACGTCACCGATTGGGAGCAAGGATTCTACACCGCCAGAGTTTTCTGTTGGGATACGAGAGACAATATTGACACTCTGACTGTTGAATTCGAGGTGACTGAACAGGACAATGAAGCTCCAGCGGCACCTACTCTTCTCTCTGTCCTAAGCGAAGGCGAGGGATTCCGTATCTGCTGGCTGCCGAACACGGAAGAAGACCTGGCTGGTTATCGTCTTTACTTCAGCTATGATATGGAGACTTGGACCAGCAATCACGATGAATCGGTCCTGACCGATACCACTTCTGAATTTATAGCCCCGTCTTTCTCACAGGACTTGGTCATCTACTTCAAATTAACGGCAGTGGACAATGCTCCTTTCCCAAATGAGAGTGAACAATCGGACATTTATGGACTACGGTTGGGAGACTCCAATTTACCATTGGTCATTGTTGATGCTTTTGACGGAACAGACGGTGTATGGACGGAATCATCCCACCCTTTTGTGGCGCTGCTTGGTCAAAGGCTGGACAGAATTGGTTTCTCGTTTGAAACGGTCAACGACGATCTATTCGAACTGGATACCACTTATTTTTTACATGAGGGAAAGATTATCTATACTCTGGATGATGCTAATCCTCTACCGTCTTCGCTAACACAACAATTACGAGACTTTTTCAACGGCACATGGCTAATTGGTAGCCGTCTCTTAGAGAGTTTCAGTTCCGATTCCTTGGGTCAGTTGTATTTGGAGGAACTGGGTCTTTCTGCCGGTCCATCAACTGCTACCCCAGATGAAATGACTGGTTTCTGGGGACAAACGTTCCAGATAGACACTTCGTGGTATGTATTGGATTCCATAAACACTGCTGAAATAGATCCATTCATTGGATCTACTATTTTGGAAGATAGTGAAGGACACTCATTCGGCGTGCAGGCATATCAGTTCCTGTACACTGCCCCACCCCCGGAGATGCTATTTGGCCCGGAACCGAATGATGAACTGATGGTGGAAATCACTCAGTGGCTCCTGGAAGATTTGCAAGTTTCAGGAGAATCTTCTCTCCCATACCACTTCTCAATAGATGCCTATCCCAACCCTTTTAACTCCAGCACTGTCATCCGTTTCAATTTACCAATAAACGGCAAAATCAGGGTAACTGCCCATGACATCCTCGGACGGGAAGTAGATGAACTGGTGAATAGTAAAGTTGAGAGTGGAGAGTATAAATTCAACTGGAATGGAGATGAAGCAGCCAGTGGAGTCTATTTGCTAAAAGCTGAGTTTAACCCTTTAGGCAGTGGAGAAACATTTCAGTTGACCAGAAAACTGCTGCTGCTGAAGTAATCTTATGAATCATATAAAGATATCACTTTATCTCTCAGTGTTGATTATATCGCTATTCAGCGGACAGGATTTCTCTGGTGTCTCCTTCTGTCTTGATCCAGGTCATGGCGGTGAAACTTCTAGAGCCGTGGGACCTACGGGATTAGCGGAAAAGGAGATCAACTTGTCGCTCTCCGAACGGGAATACATCGCCAACGGTAATATTGAGATTGAATAGTATTTTAAAGCCGCCTCGACTTCCAAGCGGAGGCACCATCGGTATCGCCTCACCGGCAAGGTGGACGACTAAGGATAAGCTCGAAACTGCCACTCAAGTTTTGACTGATGCAGGATACATGGTGAAATTCGGCTCAGCATGTCATCTCCAAGAAAATCAGTATGCTGGATCCACGGAAGAACGGATTCGTGAACTGGAAGAGCTTTTTGCCGATACTGAGATTGATGCTATCATCTGTGCCCGGGGTGGTTACGGTTCAATCCGTGTTACGGATGGACTTGACTATTCGATCATTCGAAACAACCCTAAGATTTTTGTCGGTTTCAGCGATATCACAGCCCTCCACTGCGCTATACAGAAAGAGTGCGGATTTATTACTTTCCACGGTCCCATGCTGTGGAACTTCGAGAAGTCCGCAGACCCCTTTACACTGAACAATCTTTTGTCCGTCATCAGTGGTGATAATCCTTCTAAGCTGGAGTTTCCCAATGATCTTAAGCCAACAGTCTTGCGAGAAGGGAGTGCGACCGGCCAACTCTTCGGCGGGAACTTGACTCTACTTTCTAAAATGATCGGCACTCGCTGGGACTTTGATACGGAAGGGACGATTCTATTCGTGGAGGACGTGGATGAGAAATTCTACCGTATTGACCGGGATCTGCTACACCTGAAGCGAGCCGGAAAATTCGACAGGATCGCCGGAATCTTTGTGGGACAAATGACTAACATCGAGGATGAAGAGATTCCATTTGGCAAGTCTATAGATGAAATTGTGATGGATGTTTGCGGAGATGGCGATTATCCCATTGTCTCCAACTTCCCGTGCGGTCACGGCAGCCATTTGGCCACTCTACCGCTGGGCATTCCGACCCTCCTTGAGGCTGATGATAGTTACGTTTCGTTTAAACTGCTGGAACCTGCGGTAAGCTGACTAAATCCGCCAGCGAGGGCCTTGGTCATTTCGGTCTTACATTCACAGCTTTATCACCCTTCATGTCAATATCCACATCGAATGCTACTCGCTGACCCGGCCGCAATCCTCGATCCTGAAGATCCACT
>Ga0208409_1000295_pt1 | contig 22725 bp, 19 predicted proteins | sample ETNtaG_29_FD_185784 | JGI IMG/M metagenome (GOLD analysis project Ga0208409, IMG submission 185784) | Marine microbial and viral communities from oxygen minimum zone, Eastern Pacific Ocean - ETNP201406SV201 (SPAdes) (version 2) | ecosystem: Environmental > Aquatic > Marine > Oceanic ...
TAGCCATTCTAGTTTGTAGTCTAAAAAATCAGATGAATTTATATTTTTAACTGGCAGATATGAATTTGTGAATAAAATTTTGATTAATAATTCTTCTGAATCTTTGGAAAGATTAATTGTTTCTATTCTTTTTAATTGTTCCAATAATATCTTGCCGTCCGATTCAATCCAAATTTCTAAAGATAGATCATTTTCTTCGGGATCAAAAAGACCATACACTTTGTTAATATCTAGATCTTCATTACTCTCTTGAAAAATATTAGTTTTAACAATTTGCGTCTCTTCAAATAATGATTTTTTTTTATCATCTAGATATATTTGATCTGACTTAGCTGTTTCTATTTTTACTTCAGAATTACTTTTCCAAATATCAATTGGTTCCGCTGCAATTAATCGTATTGAAAAGATTATTATTAATAATAATTGAAAAATTAAACTATTTAATAACCTTGAATTTTTCATTTGGAATTTTTTGTTTAATAATTTTATTGGGTGCTGGTAAATCTAAGCTGTTAATTAAAAAAATAATTATCATTAATACTATGATAGAAATAAAAATTTTAATCAATGGCTTTATTAGCTTTCCACCAAAGCCCCTTCTTGTTTTTCGATAAAATTGCATATATTATTTTTATTTGTATTTGACAGAATAATTAAGACATAATTGTGAAAAATCAAATCTAAATTATTAGAAAATGAAGACTAAAAAAAACTTGGTTTTATTGGGAATGATGGGTGTCGGCAAAACTGTAATTGGGAAATATGTGGCAAGAAGACTAAAAATTAATGCTTTTGATATTGATAAAATTATTGAAAAAAGGAATAAAATAAAAATTGCTGAAATATTTAGAACAAAAGGAGAGGTCTATTTTAGAAAGGAAGAAGAGTTTATTACGATAAAATATTTAAATAAAAAAGGATCTATAATATCCTTGGGCGGGGGAGGATTTATAAACAATAAAATCAGAAAAAAAGTTTTATCAGAATGCATTTCTGTATGGCTAAATGTTAATTTAGAAACAATTTACACTAGGTTAAAAAATAGCAAAAAAAGACCTTTAATTTATAAAAATGACCAAAATAACATAGACAAAATATTTATGGAAAGAAAAAAAATTTATTCCTTGGCTAATCACAGAATTAATTGTGATAATCTTAATTTAAACCAAATAAGCAGCAGAATTATTAAATTGTATGAAGAGATTTAGAATTGTCATTAAGACCAAAAATAAAAATTATCCAATATTAATTGGGGAAAACATCTTAGACAAAACTGCAAATTTGATAAGTGCCCGAATTCCAAATTGCAAAAAAATTGCATTAATTATAGACAATAAAGTTCCAAAAAAAATCGTAGTACAAGTTAAGAATTCTATAAAAAATTTTGATAATTTATATATTAAATTAAATACCAGTGAAAAAATAAAGAATTTTAAAGTTGTCAGTAAATTAATTAACAAGCTGTTAAAAGAAAAATTTCATCGAAATGATTGCCTAATTGCTCTAGGGGGTGGAATATTGGGAGACATAGTGGGTTTAACCGCAAGCTTAGTCAAAAGAGGTATAAAATTTATTAACATTCCAACAACTCTTTTATCTCAAGTAGATTCATCTGTTGGAGGTAAAACTGGTGTAAATTCAGGTTATGGAAAAAATTTAATTGGATCTTTTTACCAACCTGAAATGGTTATATCTGATACATCTTCATTAAATTCATTACCAAAAAGAGAAGTAATTTGTGGATATGCAGAAATCTTAAAACATGCATTAATTTTAGATAAAAAATTTTTTTTTTGGTTACAAAAGAATGGAAAAAAAATATTAAATTTAAACAACAAAATAGTTGTTCAAAAAGCAATTTATCAAAGTTGTAAAATAAAGGCCAATATAGTCGAAAAAGATGAAAAAGAAAAAGACTTGAGAAAGATTTTAAATTTCGGTCATACATTTGGTCATGCTTTTGAGGCTACAACTAATTTTTCCAATAAAATAAATCATGGTGAATCAGTGTTCCTAGGTATGCTGTGTGCTGCTGAATTTGCTTTTAGAAAAAAAATATTAAAAAGCAAAGATTTAGACTTAATTAAAGAACATTACTTAACATTAAATTTGCCAAATAAAATTAATGACTATTTTACAAAAGGGGAAGTAAAAAATATAATTCAATTCATGAAATCTGATAAAAAAAACTATGATTCAAAAATAAAATTAATATTAATTAGTAGAATTGGAAAAACCTTAAAATCAAGAAGTTTTAAGGATGCTATCCTAAAAAATTATTTAAATTCAAAATTATTTTGAAAATTAAACTATAATTATTTGTAAAGAATGAATGCTTTTATTTATTTCATCTTTTAAAATAGCATATATTTTTCTATTTGCTTCAATAGAACTAATTTTTTTTAATTCTGATGACTCGATTGTTAATTTTATATGAAATTTGTCTTTGCTAAAATTTTTATGTCTTTTATGTAAAAAAGATTTATTCTCTATCTTAAGATTGTTAATTTTAATTTTTTTTGTCAATTTCTTTTTTAAAATTTTTATTAAGCTATTTATATCCATTAGATTAGTGTTACAATATATATAATATGGAAAATATTTGCGATCATAAAAGTTGTAAAAAAATTGGTAAATACAAAGCACCAACAGAAAAAGACAATAGCAAAAAATTTAAATGGTTATGTTTAGATCATATAAAAGAATTTAATCGTAGCTGGGATTATTTTAAAGGTATGTCGGATCAAGAAGTATGTGAATTTTTAAAATCTGATATGACATGGCATAAGCCAACACAAAGTTTTAGTTCACCAAATAATTTTTTTAATATATTATGGAAAAATACTCTTAATGAAGGAAGTGATGTTTTGGGTAATGGGTATGGAAAAAAGTTTAATACGAAAATAAACTTTTTGGATAAAGATAGAGAGGCATTTAAGATTATTGAGTTAGAGGCTGGTGCAAAATGGGGTGAAATACAAAACCAATTTAAAAAACTTGTCAAAAAGTATCATCCTGATATGAATGCGGGAAACAAAAAATATGAGGAGAAACTTAAAATAATTACTCTAGCCTACACCCAACTTAAGTTAGCTTACAAAGGAAAGTAGATGACGCCAAATTTAGATATTAAGCCTGATATTAAAATTTCAGTCAATCAATCTTTTGGCATAGAAACAGAAATGCAGGTTGATGGATTTTCAAGAAAAAATGAATATGTTCCTGAAATTGATAAAAATTACAAGTTTGATAGAGATACCACGCTTGCTATTTTATCTGGCTTTGCATTTAATAAAAGAGTCTTAATACAAGGATATCACGGTACTGGAAAATCCACTCACATTGAACAAGTTGCCGCAAGATTAAATTGGCCGTGTGTAAGAGTAAATTTAGATAGTCATATTAGCAGAATTGATTTGATTGGAAAAGACGCAATTGAAATAAAAGACAACAAGCAAGTTACAGAATTTAAAGAAGGTATGCTTCCTTGGTCAATACAAAATCCTGTCGCTCTAGTTTTTGATGAGTACGATGCAGGAAGACCAGATGTAATGTTTGTAATTCAAAGAGTTTTAGAATCTGATGGAAGCTTTACATTATTGGACAAAAACAAAGTACTTAAACAAAATAAATTTTTTAGACTTTTTGCAACTACTAATACTGTGGGACTGGGCGATACAAGTGGTCTTTATCCTGGCACTCAACAAATTAATCAAGGACAAATGGATAGATGGAATATTATTACAAATTTAAACTATTTGGATTTCAATAAAGAATTAGAGATTGTTTTGGCAAAAAATAAGAATTTAAATAATGTTAAAGGCAAAGAAAAAGTCTCTAATATGATTAAGGTAGCAAATCTAACAAGAAAAGGTTTTATGGTAGGAGATATTTCTAGTGTTATGAGCCCAAGAACTATAATTCATTGGGCGGAAAATTCAGAAATTTTTAAAGATACAGGATATGCTTTTAGAGTAACATTTTTGAATAAATGTGACGACTTAGAAAAGACTATTATCGCAGAATATTACCAAAGATGTTTTGGTGAAGATCTTCCTGAGTCTACAGTAAATATCAAAATATAAATGAATAAAGAGGAAGCGTTAAAAGAAAAATTCAAAATTGCCTTAACCTCCACCATAAAAGTAATTTCGGAAAAGGATAAAGTCGAAGTTAATTTTGAAAATAAAAGTTTAAATTCTAAGAATTTACATTTTTTCGATTTAGATAACCTAAAAAGTATTGATGATTATACCAAAGTTAGAGCTGAAACTGATTCTGAAGCTTTAAAATTAAGATATTCAAACAAGAAAATTTATCAGAAAAATTTACCAAAAACTTCTACTGCAAAATCTCTATATCATTTAACTGAGAAAATTAGATATGAAATAATAGGTTCTAATAATCTCAAAGGTATTAAACAAAATCTTTTAAAAAATTACGAAATTAGGCAAAAGTACAAAAGAAAAGACCAACTCAATACCAAAGAAGATATAAGTGCCAAGGAAGCTTTTGAATTATATTTATTGAAACATTTCCATAACGTTAAGCTTACAAAATTATCTAATGAGATTTTAGGTTTTTGGGAAAAAATATTTGATCAAAAATTAAATAGTAAAATAGATTTTTTTAAACAAAACATTCATAACCAAGAAATATTCAATTCTACTTTTTCCAAAATAATCGAAAGTATAGATGTTGGAGAAAATTCTGAAGAAAAAGATCAAGAAAATGAAAGTGGATCAAATAATAATGAAAATCAAAATGATAACAAAAATGAGCAAAATAACAGCGAAAAAGAAAAAAATAAACTAGAGATGAATCAAAATAATTTTGAAACTGAATTTGATCTTAATAATATTAATATGGATGAAAGCTTAGTAGATCAAAATTCAGAATCTGATAATAATCTAAAAATAATAGAAAGACGAAACTATCAGAATAATAAAAATCTTTATAAAATCTACACTGAAGAATTTGATGAAATTTCCAAGGCTGAAAAATTGGAGACAAATGAAGAAATAATCAGATTAAGAAAAAATCTTGATCAACAACTAACAGGTTTCCAGAACCTAATAGCAAAACTGGCTAACAAACTACAAAGACAATTGTTAGCTAAACAAAATAGATCCTGGCAATTTGATCTTGAAGAAGGACTATTAGACAGTTCTAAGCTAACTAGAGTCATTATTAACCCATTTAATCCCCTTTCATTTAAGAGAGAGAAAAATACAGAATTTAAGAATACGGTAGTTACTTTACTTATTGACAATTCTGGTTCAATGCGTGGTAGGCCAATAACTATTGCTGCTATTTGTGCCGATATATTATCCAGAACATTAGAGCGTTGTGCGGTTAAGGTAGAAATTTTAGGATTTACTACAAAAAATTGGAAGGGTGGGGAAAGTAGAGAAAAATGGAATTTAAATAATAAGCCAACTAATCCAGGTAGACTCAATGATTTAAGACATATAATTTATAAATCTGCAGATTCGCCTTGGAGACAATCAAAAAAAAATATTGGGCTCATGCTAAAAGAAGGACTCTTAAAAGAGAATATCGATGGGGAGGCAATTAAATGGGCTTTTAATAGGATTAATAAAAGAAGAGAAGAAAGAAAAATTATCATGGTTATTTCGGACGGAGCTCCAGTTGATGATTCAACTCTATCCACAAATCCAGGAGATTATTTAGAAAAAAATTTAAAAAATACTGTCAAATTTATTGAGGACAAATCTAATATAGAAATTTTAGCTATAGGAATAGGTCACGATGTATCTAGATATTATAGCAAAGCAATCAAAATTGCTGATGTTCAAGAATTAGGCGATGTAATGATTGACCAACTAGGTAGTCTGTTTAACAAAAAAACCTTAAAATCTTTAAATTAAATTCTTTTTAAATCAGTATTAAGCCAAGTTATATTAACAAGTGCACCGTTCATTTTTGGAGTATTTTTAAAATTTATTTTTCCATAATTTTTTTCTAATAATGTTTTGCCAATAAATGTTCCTAATCCCAAGCCTGTGCTTGACTTATTTTCTTGAGAAGCAGATATAATATAAGGTTCGCCAAGTTTATCAATTATATCATTTGGAAAACCAGGTCCATCATCACTAATTTGTATTTCAGTATTTTTTTCATCACTTATTAGTCTTACTTCTACTTTTTGTTTAGAAAATTTATTCGCATTACCGATAAAGTTTCTTAAACCATAATTTATTTCAATAGATCTTTTGAACTTAATTGAATTCTTGTTTTCTGTAGTATAAAAAAAAAAATTTTTTTTGCTTATTTCTTGAAATGCTCGGATAATTTCACTTAAATAATCCTGAAAAGAAGCTTTAAAACTAATAAATTCATCTCCCAAATGTGGATTCATAGATAATTTTTTTAATATCTGATTACATCTATCGCTTTGGCTAATTAATAGATCAATCTCTTTTTCTAATTTATTATTGCCCTTTAGTTCTTCTTTTAACTCTCTTACAATTAAGGCTATGGTAGATAGCGGGGTTCCTAAAGAATGGGCTGCAGCGGCTGCCTGCGCGCCTAAAGACGACAACTCGTGTTCTTTTGCCATAACATTTTGAATGTTATCTAGGGCTTCTTTCCTTTTTCTAGATTCTTTACCAAATTTCGAACCAAAATAAACCAGAAATATCAGGCCTATAATTATTGCCAATGGAATAGCATACAAATAATAATCGGGAACGTGGAAATGTAAATTCATCGGACTTGGTAAATCAAAATGAAAAAAGGTTAAAATAATTAAGATAAATATAGTTATGGCAACTAAATTAATGGTGCTGGATAATTTTAAATAGATTGAAGAAAATACCGAAGGCATAATCAGTAAAAATATAAATGGATTAGCTATTCCTCCCGTAAAATAGATTAAGATTCCCAATTGAAAAATGTCATAAGCTAAACAAATTGTAGAAAGATTATTGTTTAGCTGATTTTGTTTTATTTTAAATTGAAGAAAGAGATTAGTTAGAACACCGGTGCCCACTATAAAACTGCAAACTAAGAAATAAAAATCAAATTGAAAAACTAATTTCGCAACATTGACTGCAACAAACTGGCCCAGTAGCGCCATCCACCTCAAGTTTACAAAAGTACCTTTATTAAGCTGAAAATCTTTCGAAGATTTAAACAACTTGTCTAAATTCATTAATTTAAATATCTAGATTTGAAACGTCTAAAGCTCGGCTAATAATAAAATCTTTTCTAGGGGCTACATCATTGCCCATTAAAGTTTGTATTAATTTTTGATCATCTTTAGATTTTATTTTTGTTTGTTTTGAATATTCAACTTTCAACAAAGTTCTAGTTTCTGGATTGAGAGTGGTGCTCCATAGTTCTTCTGGGTTCATTTCACCAAGACCTTTAAACCTTTGAATGTTAAATTTTGACTTTTCTTCTTCAATTAAAGTTTGATATTTTTGTGAATTTTTTTTTATTTTTTTTAAATTTTCAGATGATTGTACGATAAAATTTTCTAATTCCTTATCACTTTTGACATAAAAACTTTTGGTTCCTTTTGAAATTTTGTAGAGTGGCGGCTGAGCAAGATAAATACAGCCTTTCTCGATAAGTTCATGGAAAGGATGATTGTTAAAAAAAGTTAACAATAAAGTTCTAATATGTGATCCATCTACATCGGCATCAGTCATAATAATGATTTTACCATATCTCAAATTTTCAATATTAAAATTCTTCGAGTCTGTACCGATTGCATTTATCAAAGTTACGATTTCATTAGATGACATCATTTTTGATAGAACTTTAGTTTGATTATCCTGATCTAATCTATTGTTTTTTGATGAACCATTAGTTTCAACATAAGTGTTTAAAATTTTTCCTCTTAATGGTAGGACAGCTTGAAATTTTCTATTTCTACCTTGTTTTGCTGAACCACCCGCTGAATCTCCCTCAACAATAAATAATTCGGTATCTTCTGCCTTTCCAATTTGACAATCGGCAAGTTTTCCAGGAAGTCCGGTTAATTCTAATATTCCTTTACGTCTAACATTTTCTCGAGCTTTTCTGGCAACATCTCTTGCTACTGCTGCATGAACTATTTTTGCCAAAACAACCTTAACAATAGAAGGATTTTGATCAAACCAAGTGGACAATTTTTCGCCAATAATTGATTCGATTATTAATCTTATTTCTGATGAAACTAATTTATCTTTTGTTTGAGATGAAAATTTTGGATCGGGCATTTTAACCGATAAAATTGCTGTTAAGCCTTCCCTAATATCATCACCAGTTAAGCTAATTTTGTTTTTTTTCAAAAAATTGTTTTCATTTGCATATCTATTGATTACTCTAGTTAATGCACTTTTAAATCCCAGCAAATGTGTACCACCATCTTTTTGAAAAATGTTATTGGTAAAGGCAAGTACCTCTTCTGAATAACCAGCATTCCACCTAACAGAACTTTCCACTATCACGTCTCCTTTTTTACCAGTAATTGATATAGATCTTTTGAACAATTCATTTTCATTCTTGTTGAGAAGTTTTTCTTTTTTGTTATCTAAATATTCTACAAATTCATCAATTCCACCGTCATATTTATTTATTAACTCCTTGGGTTTGGATCCAGTTTTGTCAACAATAGATATACTTAAACCTTTGTTTAAATAGGCTAATTCTCTCACTCTTTTTTGAATGGTTGATGAACTAAATGTTGTAAAAGAAAAAATTTCTTTCGAAGGTAAAAAATTTATCAAAGTTCCAGTTTTATTACTTTTGCCAATAACTTTTAATGGAGAAAAAGGTTTCCCATTTATAAATTCCATATAATGCTCTTTTTTATCTCTATAAATTGTTAATTTTAATTTCTGAGATAAAGCATTAACTACTGAAACACCTACGCCGTGCAATCCACCTGATATTTTATATGCATTGTGGTCAAATTTACCTCCAGCATGCAACTGTGTCATAATTACTTCTGCGGCAGATTTTTTTTCGCCCTTATGGATATCTACCGGAATACCCCTGCCATCGTCTAATACACTTAAAGTTCCATCTTTGTTAATTTCAATTTTTATATTTTTACAATAACCGGCTATAGCTTCATCAATGGAATTATCTATTACCTCATAAACCATATGATGCAAACCAGTGCCATCATCGGTATCTCCGATATACATCCCGGGTCTCTTCTTAACCGCATCTAATCCCTTGAGAATTTTTATTGTATCTGCCTTATAATTTTCTTTATCTATTTTTGATAACATTTTTATTTTTTTTTAGAAAAGGAGAAATTATCACTTTTTTGAATCTAAATAAAATGATCTAATTTTTTATACTTAAAATAGGCTTGACAATTCTAGTCAATTTAAACTTTTAATAAATTTATTTCTTGTTTATTAATTTATTGAAAAAAAGTCATTTTTGAGCACAAAAAAGGAGGAAGTGTGACTTTTGCCAACACTCCCTCCAAGCTTGTACTAAAAAATAATTTAAATTATTTTGGTGATCTTTTTATTACTGCTGAGACCACACGTACCAGACCACTACGGCCAATACTACCCATTCCATAAATCACTCCTTTTAATTTATTTAACGAATCTTGTTTAATGTATAACTCAAGATTTTTTATATTAAAACTAATTAATTTCCAAAAAAAAGCCAAAAAAAAGGGGGGAATGTTGATATATCAACCTACGGAACCCTCCCTCTCACTCCTAGTGCACACACAACGCATGTGCACTAAGAAATCTCTTATTAATTTAAATGTGAACTAATTTCGGCTAATCTAATTATTATTGATTTTGATAAAACCAAATTAACGCAGCTGCTGCTATTATTGGAACCCACATGAGTTACTCCTTTTTAATTGTTCAATAAAACTTAGTTAAATTATAGGCTAACTTAAGAATTTTAACATTAAAGTCAATTAATTACTTTTATAATACTAAGCGGATATTAAGACATGTAAAAAATTCCGCCCACATATCCTCTCAAAACACACAAGTCCTGAGCCGCCCATCAATCAAACTTGATTATATTAAGAAATATTTACTGATTTAAATAGTAGGCTAGCGCTATAACGCCACCGATTAAAAGCCATTCCATAAGTTCCTCTTTCTTTAATTTATTAAATAAAACTTTACCTTACACATATATAGTAGGAATCTTTTACATTAAAATCAATAAAATTTTTTAAAATTACGGATAGTTTTTTCACTTATTTAATTTATTAATACGTATTATTTTCATCGGACATACTTTGGCGGATGCTTTATTGGCTTCATATTCAACTTCATCTACTTCAACTTTGTAGAGACCTTTTATATTTCTTGCGCCTAAAAGTACACTTCTTCCATCTTTTTTATTCATTTTCCATCTTTCTGGCGCTAACTCGATACAATAATTACATCCTATACATTTCTTTCTTTGATAAGCAATCTGTATCATTTGCTATTAACAACTTTGTATAATTTATCGCTTGGCCGCACCGTATAATCTAACTTCATTGAAAAGTTATCACCCTTCTTTACACCTTTAACTTGCTTATCATTAAGTCGCATCTCCCCAGCTACTGTTTCAATTATTCCCGTTGTTCTTCCCGTAATAAAAATATTGTCCCCTTCTTTAAGCTGTTGCGTTTCTAAGTTAAATTCCGCAACTTGTATTTTTGTGAAATACTTTTTAGCTTTACCTAAATATATTTTTTTTCTTGTGGCTTTAGATCCATAAATTTCTGTCCATTCCCCCAATTTTTGTCCTAAATAATAACCATTCCAAAAACCCCTATTGTAAACAGTTTCCAATTTATTCATCCATCCTTTCACCTTTTCTTTATTATATGTGCCCTCTAAAAGTGCATCAGCAGCTTCTCGATAACACTGGGTAGTTATTTTTACATATTCTGGAGATCTCCCTCTGCCTTCTATTTTAAGGATATCTATTCCAGAATCCAAAACTCGATCTAAAAATCCGATAGTACACAAATCTTTTGGTGACAGGATGTGTTCATTATCAATCTCAAACTGATGGCCATCTTCTTTATCTGTAACTATGTAGGTTTTTCTACAATTTTGAATACAAGCACCTCTATTTGCAGAAGAGTTTGTCGTATGTAAACTCATATAACATTTTCCAGAAACAGCCACGCACAGCGCTCCATGAGCAAAAATTTCGATCTGAACCAAATTCCCCGAAGGTCCTTTTATCTTTTGTTTCTTTATTTCTTTTGTTATTTCTTTTATTTGAAGTAAAGATAATTCTCTCGACAGAATAACCACATCTGCAAAATGTGCAAAAAAACGTATCGTTTCTATATTTGTAATATTAGTTTGAGTAGAAATATGAACCTCCATATTAATAGATGCGGCATAATTAATTACTGCTTGATCGGAAGCAATAATGGCGGTAATGCCAGTTTGTTTAGCAGTATCCACTATCTTTTTCATTAATATTAAATCATGATCATAAATAATGGTGTTGAGGGTAATATAGGTTTTAATATTTTTTTTATTACAAAGCTCAGATATTTCTATTAAATCTTTCAAAATAAAATTGTTGGAAGACTTGGCCCTCATATTTAATTGCTCTATACCAAAATAAACAGAGTTAGCTCCGCCTTGTATTGCCGCTTGTAAAGATGTCCACGAACCCGCTGGAGCCATAATTTCTATTGTTGTGTTTGTCATGTTTTTTGCAAAGGTATAATTTATAATCTTAACATCAAAATTATAAACGCATATAGAAATAATTTTTCACTTTAGATATTTTTCAGAAAAATTTTTTTTAAAATGCATCAATTTTTGTTTGAAATTTACCAAGAATTAAAGCATGAATATCTGCGGTTCCTTCATAAGTGTTAACTGTTTCAAGGTTAATTAGGTGTCGAATAATATGGTATTCGTCCAAAAGGCCATTAGCACCCAACATATCTCTTGCGTCTCTAACAATTTTGAGAGCTTTATGACAATTATTTCTTTTCAACATACTGGTGGCTATTTTCATATCTTTATTATTGTCCATAGCTCTTCCAGTAAGTAAACAAGCACCAAGACCAAGTGAAATTTCAGTTTGCATATTTGCTAATTTTTTTTGAATTAATTGTTTAACAGCCAACGGTTTATTAAACATAATCCTATTTTCTGCATAATCTTTGGCGATGAACCATGAGGATTCCGCTGCACCCATCACTCCCCATGCAATTCCATAACGAGCTTTATTTAAACACGAATAAACAGACTTCCAACCTTGAGTGTTAGGTAAAATATTATTCTTTGGAATTTTTACATTATTTAAAATTATTTGACCCGTAGGGCTAATTTTTAAACTAGCTTTTTCTATCATAGAAGTTGTCAGTCCTTGCGATTTTTTATCGATAATAAATCCGTGAATTTTTTTTTCTTTATTTACCGCCCAAATAATAAAAACATCGGCTATATGGGCATTGGTAATCCAATTTTTAGTACCATTTATTATGTATCCATCAGATACTTCAATGAAATTTGTTTTCATAGAAGATGGATCAGACCCTGCTTCATTTTCAGTTAATCCAAAACATCCAACTAAATTGCCATTAATTAGTTCAGGTAAATAATTTTGTTTTTGTTCTTCTGATCCAAAATAAAATATTGGGTGAATTACCAAAGATGATTGAACTGATATAGCAGATCGATAACTGCTATCTACTGATTCAAATTCTTTTGCAACTAAACCGTATGCAACGCTAGAAGCGCTAGCAGCTCCATAACCGTTTATAGTAATGCCTAAAAAACCTAGAGAACCAAATTCTTGGTAAATTTTTTTATCAAAAAAACATTTTTTATTGTCTTGTATTACTCTAGGCAATAATTTTGAATTACAATAATCTTTTGTTGTTTTCTTAATTGATTTTTCCTCTTCTGTTAATAATTCATTTAAATAAAACGGATCCATCCAGTCAGTTTGATAATAATCTTTTATGTGGCGCTTCATGTCACTCTAATCTTACACCTTAATTGACGTTGAGTCAGGTGTATGAATCGGTGGCATTTTTTCTTTTGTCCAATATATCTATTAAATTTCATTTCAAAGTGTCCAGCGAGTGACCAAAATGATTTTAATGTTTTTTTAAATTCTGCAAAAGGTTAAATTAATGGCGGAGAGAGTGGGATTCGAACCCACGGTACCTGTGAGGGTACACACACTTTCCAAGCGTGCGCCTTAAACCACTCGGCCATCTCTCCGTAACATAAATAATGTAAAGCAATGACTAAATCAGGACCGTAAGCTCATTACATTCATAAATATGAAGTATAGAACAAAAAAATTAAGACATGAAGTATTAAAATGGCTACTGACGACCTTCGTATCATTGAATTCTCATAATAGTAAAAAAATTATTTAATTTTTGCCCTATACCAAGATTTTTTTCCAATAATAGAATTATAAAGTCCCAAAAATCGCATCAAATAAATTTTTTTTTTTATAGGATTAAAAGTTAGAGTAAAAAACAAAAATTTAACTATTGATGTTATCAGTTTTTTATATGTTTTTTTTAAAGCAAAGAAATAGCCATAATGTTTTTTATTAAAATAAAATATAGACCACATCCAGTGCCAATTTCTTGAAAATTCTACTTCATTAAAAAACTCATCATTAACTGCTTTTGCGCCGAAATGAATTATTTGAGATTTTGGAATTACATAAATATCCTCATTATTTTCCACCATCCGTTTACAAAGGTCATTATTTTCTAAATACATAAATATATTTTCATCAAAGAAAATATTTTTTTTGAATCTTGATTTATTGATTAACATGGCAAATCCATCGACATAATCAACTTTGAAAGGACGATTTTCTATTATTGAAGGATTATTTTTATGAAAAAAACCAAAGTTTCTTTTTTTAAAATCTGTAATTTCTATTGGCGCTGCTATGGCAAATTTTTTAATTAATTCAATTTCAGATGTTAAATTATTTATAGTATCTTGCATTAATTTTACATCGGGATTTAAAATTAAAACATAATTAGTTTTGGCCAACTTTATTCCTATATTATTTGCGGAACCCATTCCTATATTAGATCCTGTCAAATGACAGTTAACATTTGGAAATTTATCCTCAATATATTTTTTAAAATTTACATTATTAGAATTTTCAACAATAATTATTGTGTATTTTTGATCAATTGAATTCAAGCATGTCTCTATAACCTTTTCACTTTTGAATGTTACTATCACTATTGTGAAATTATTTTTTATACTCACATTAATTTTTTTTATCTAATTTTTTTGTAATATTAAAGAAAATTACTGGCCACAATAATGGTTTTGTGTATTTGTTAAACCAATAAGATAAATATCTTTCAGCTAAAAAAGCGTACATTCTTGTTTTGCCATATCCTTCTAAATTGAAACCGAAAATTTTTTCGCACTTTTGAAGCCATGGAAAAACCGAGCTAAAATAATTATTAATAATCTTTTTAGAACGACAAATAAACATGTTGCCTCTACTAAATGAAACATTTTGTTTCGTGTATTGTCGAAAATCCTCTCTTTCTTTATCATCAAGCACATCGATTGCTTTATCCAAATTACCGTTTCCGTGCCACATATCAAAGTGAAATCTTATACTTCTTTTTGACTTGAATAGAGCAAAAGGATTTCTTGCTAAAGACCAAAGTCCATGCTTCATTAATTTTGAAAATTTTAATTCATTTATAAAGATATGTTCACCAACTATTGTATCAAACTTTTCCCATTCATTTGGAATTTCTGTTAAAACAATTTCTTCGAATTTTGAATTTTCTGTGATTTGTTTTTTATTACCCCATAGCTCTCTGTAAGAACAGAATCCAATCCACTCATTGTCTTTAAATGTTGGTAAAATATTTTTCCAAAACCAGTAAAAGAAAGTATATTCTGCGTAATATTTGTTTTTATGAGAAATATTTACGAGAGTATTGTCCTTTAACCATTCTCTTGAAAACTCTTCACTACCAAGTCCTACCGGAACATAACCAACCTTTTTTATTTCGGAAAGCATGTTTTCGTAAAGACTATGACAATAGATTGTCAGATTATGCATACTTTTATAAATACAAATTTTTTTATTTATTCTTATAGATTAAGTAAAAAGTATAGTAAAATTATTATTTTTTTGAATATATTAATTGCTCAAAACAACCATGGTTTATTAATTTTTTTTATATTTTAAAGTCAGCGTGATTATATGAAAAAATTTAAAAATAAAGTTCAATTTTGTTTCAAAAGATTTTTTCAATTCGTATTTATGCTCATTTATGGAAAAATAAAGTATAAAAATAACATAGTTGCTTCTGAAAATATTATTAAAAAAAAAATTGAGAATATTTTTTCTGATATAAAAGATTCAAAAAATTATTTTTCATATAAAATTAAAAATGGACGAATTTATACAGATTACGTTGAGCAAGTTGCAATTATTGATGGCAATACCTTGTGTAATGAAGCTTCATTCCAACAAATTTCAGGAGAACTAAAAGATGCTAAAGAAAATATAGTTTTAACAAAGGGAACTCCAAGAATAAAAAAAAAAATAGAAGGTAAAGTTTTCTCTCTTGTTCAGGGAGCTAGTGGAAATAAAAATTATTTTCACTGGTTATTTGATATTTTGCCAAAAATAAAATTATGTTCAGAACATTATCTATTAAAAGAAATAGATTTTTTTTATCTTCCGAGTCCGCAAAATTTTCAAAAACAAACGCTTTCTATATTTAATATAAAGGAAGACAAAATATTGGATAGCAACTTATACAGACATGTTCAAGCGAGAGAACTTATTGTTGTTGATCATCCATGGTATCACAGAGGATTTATTCTTGATCAAGTAGAATTTCTACCTGGTTGGATTATACATTGGTTAAGAGATGTCTACTTAAAATACGCAAAAAAATTTCAAAGTAATGAAAAAATATATATTGACAGAACTGAGTCCAAATTTAATCACTGCCAAATTCAAAATAATAATGAAATTTATAATTTTCTAAAGGAAAAAGGTTTTTCAAAGTATAAAGTTGGAGAACTATCTTTTTTTGAACAAATCTATCTTTTTAATAATGCAAAAATTATTATTGGAGCTCATGGTGCGGCATTTACAAATTTGGTATTTTCTGAGCCAAATACAAAAATTATTGAAATAAGACCTCCTGCTCAAACAAATAATAATTATAAAAGAATAAGTCAAATAAGGAATTTGAATTATAGGTTAATAAAAACAAAAGAATTGGATGAAAATCAGAAAAAATCGGGGGATATATATTTGCCTATAAAAGAACTAGAACATTGTATAAAAAGTTTTGCTTAATTTGACGTTTGTTAATTGCTAAATATATTTTTATTAAATTATTTAATAATAATAAGTAAAATTATTTGTTAGAAGATTTAGAGGTTTATAGTAAAGATGATAAAATATTGGGATTATTTACACGAATATAGAAAACTTAAACGTGAAATTTTGAATTCTGTTGATAAAGTTTTTGAAAGTGGAACATTACTATTCGGACAAGAGTTAAAAAAATTCGAGAAAAATTTCTGTAAATTTAATAATTCAAAATACGGTGTAGGAGTAGGAAGTGGTACAGATGCTTTGTTTATTGCTCTTAAAGTTTTGAACATTGGAAAAAACGATGAAGTAATCACTGTTTCCAATACCGCAATACCCACGGTCGCTGCTATAAGAAATACTGGTGCGGAAGTAAAATTTGTAGATATCGATAAAGATTATCTAATAGATGTAAAAAAGATTAAACAAGCTATCAATTCCAAAACAAAAGCAATTATTCCAGTTCATCTTTTTGGTCAGACCTGCAATATGAATGAAATAATATCAATCTCAAAAAAATATAACTTAAAAATAATAGAAGATTGTGCACAAGCATGTGGGGCTATGTATAAAGGTCAAAAAGCAGGATCGATGGGAGATATAGGCTGCTATTCTTTTTATCCAACTAAAATTCTCGGTGCTTACGGTGATGGGGGATTTTTAACAACAAATAGTAAAAAAATATATGAAAAAATGCATAGATTTAGGTTTTATGGGATAGACACTTTAAATAAAAATAAAAAATGGAGCAATAAATACTACTCTATTGATCATGGCACAAATTCTCGATTAGATGAAGTACAAGCATCCATACTTAATTTAAAACTAAAATATATTAATTTTTTTATAAAAAAGAGAAGGGCAGTAGCACACAAATATTTTAATGGAATAAAAGGACTAGATGTTGAAATGCCAATTGTAAATAAAAAGAATTTTCATGTATTTCATATTTTTGCAGTTTGTCATCCAAAAAGAAATTTGATTTTAAAAAAAATGAAGTTAAAAAATATAAATTTGGGTATTCATTATCCTTATCCAATTCACACAATGAAAGCTTACAGAAGAAATATATCTAGTAGCCGTAATCAATTAACCGAAACAGAAAAAAAAGCAAAAATGATATTTTCTTTACCGATTTATCCTAGTGTTAAAAATCATGAAATTGAGAATATAATTAAAAATATTAACAAAATTCTTTAAAAAATAAATGAATTAAATGATAGTAGTATCAAAACTTAGTAAACCAAAACTTCTAGGACAAATCATTCACAAAGACTCTAGGGGAAGTCTTGCGGAAATTTTTTCAAAAAAAAAAATAAAATTTAGTTTTAATAGATGTATTACGGTAACTTCAAAAAAAAATGTCATAAGAGGTTTACATTTTCAAAAAAAATTTGCTCAACACAAAATTCTTTTTGTTTTAAAAGGAACTATTAATGATTTTGTTGTAAATATAAAAAAAAATAGCAAAACTTATGGAAAAGTTTACAAATTTAAATTAACGGCAGGTGAGGCACTTATTATTCCGAAAACATTTGCTCATGGGTACAGTTCATTGGCCAAAGAAAATATACTTATTTATTTTTTATCAGAGGATTGGTATCCAAATCAAGAAGGTGGAATTATTTGGAATGATAAATATTTAAATATAAATTGGGGAGTCAAAAAACCAATAGTTTCAAAGAAAGATAAACTATTGAAAGCATTTTTAAAACTTTAAACCTAATATAAAAATGAATAGTTCGGCCAATGAAATAACAATTACGATCGTATTATATAAAGAAAAAACAAATCTTGTATTCAGTTGCTTAGAAAATATAAAAAATTTTAAAATAATTATTGTAGATAATGCAAATGATATTTCTCTTAAGAAAAAAATCGAAGAGAAATTTAAAATACATAAATATATTTTAAATAAAAAAAATTACGGAGTAACTATAGCTGCAAATCAAGCAATTAAGATGTGTGATACTGAATATATTTTAATTTTAGCTGCTGATTGCCTAATTTCAGTTAAAGATATATCTATACTTTTGGAATCACATAAAAAATACAAAGGCTGTTTCATAACATCGCCTACTTATTATGATAAAGATTCAAAACTTAGCCCTAACGGTGGGAGCTTGCCAGAAAAAAATCTTGGAATGGATATTCTAAATTTAGAAGGTGATGTATGTGTAGAAACTATTATTGATGCTGCTATTTTATTAAAAAAAGAGGATATAATTGAACTTGGTTTATATGATGAAAATTTTTTTCTTTACTATTCAGATTTCGATCTTTGTAGAAGAATATTAGAGAAAAAAAAATCAATTATTCAAATTTTCGAGGCAAAAGCCCAGCATGACCATGGAGAAATTAAAGTAAAAAATTTTCTAAAAAAAATTTTTATTAGAAATTATAATTTTACATTCGACGAACTTTATTATTTTTTTAAGATAAATAAACACCACGAAAAAATTAAAAAACTCAAAAAAAAAATACCCAAATATATTACTAAATCAATAATTAACCTTTTTTTATTAAGACTCGGTCAAAGCGTATATTACTTTTCAAAAACGCTTGCATTTTATAGATTTAATAAATTGATAATTAAAAATAAGTAATAATTAATTTTAACCTAGAAATTGGCTAAACTTTTTCCTGTTTTGACTAATATAGTTTGGTAGATTAGTTTCAATATCTACTTTTTTAAAATTGCTTTCATCCACAAAAGATTTTTTTTTATCTATGTATGCCCCTATGTTTTTTATATCTTTAATTTCTTTTTGGTCTAATTCCGTGTGTGCCGTTGATTCAATTTTTTTGATTATTGTTTTTGCATTTCCAATCCATGAAAAATGCCATCCTCCATTCTCAATGATGCTACAATCATGTTCATAGGTTTTCGAAAAAAAAATTTTATCTAGTCTATAAACTGGATATCTCTTAAATGTTTTGAGTGATCTTAGCCACTGTGGTGATCTCAAATTTTTTTTCTTACAAAGTTTGGTTCCAAACCAAAATGGTTGTTCTAAAGATAGATAGTTTAATTTGTAATAAAAAAATTTTTGTTTAAAAGACACAACTTTATGATTAATATTTCTTAAATCTAATTGTGACAAATTGGGAATTTCATCAACATCTGAAATTAAAATTATATCTTCGGAACTTGCTTCTGTTATGCCTCTAATAATTTGATTTCGTTGATAGTTTTCATATTGCCAGGAAATTGCTGGGGAAAGTGGTTTATCTGAAATTAGAGAAAAAGAATTTTTTATGGAATTTGGTATCTCATCTAAAAAAATATAAATAATCTTTTTTTCAAATTTGTTATAATTTTTAACGTTAAAAAAATCTTTTTTTTCTTTTCCTGAATGCAAAAATCTACTTTCTACTATAACAAAATAATCTACGTATTTATCTAAAATATTTAATCTGATATCCAACAAAAGATCTTCATTGTTGTACATAAAGCAATCAAAAATTTTACTGCTCATTAATTGAGTTCGTTTATTAGTTTAACCATTTATCCAAAATTTTCATATTTTCAAGAGTTTCGTTAATAGTCATACCAGGAAAATTAGGCTCTTTTCTGTTTTCCAATATACACGTGCTTAAAGTATCTATTTCATAAGCATAAACATTATTGTGACATTTAATTTTTATCGTTTCTTTGTTTTTTCCAATAACGTTTATTAATGAAATATTTGTTGGTGACCAAGTGTCCTCTATAATCAACTCACCTTTTGTTCCAATAATCTTTGTTTTTTTTCCTAAATTTTTTGTCAACGAGGCAATAACTTTAGATTTAAAATTATTTCCAAAATTCAGTTCTGCAAGCGAATTCATATCTACTCCGGTTGGTCCGATTTCTTTTTTTTTATTTAAAACTTCTATTCTATTAAAATCAATTTTAGAGATTAATGAAGCTACAAGAATACTGAACGATACTGGGTAACATCCTATGTCAAGTATTGCTCCACCACCCAATTCTTTACTAAATAATCTATCATATTTGTTTGGTTTTTTTTTAAATTTAACTCCAAAAATCTTTCTTCTGGCTAGAGCATCAAATCCAAAAAACGATTCCATCGAAATCAGATTTCCTATAATTTTATTTTTTAATAAATCTATAATCTTTGGTATTTGAGGATGATATCTATACATGAAGGCTTCGGAAAAAAAAATATTTTTGTTTTTTAAATTATTTTTTATATTTTCCATCTGCGAAAAATTTACAGTTGCTGGTTTTTCTACCAATATGTTTTTTTTTTTTTCGATAGACTTAATTACCCATTCATGATGAAATGAATGAGGCAAAGCTATATAAACCACGTCTAAATCTTTACATTCCAATAAAGACTCGTAATTTGAAAAACAAAAATTTTTATCAATTTGAAACTTATTTTTAAACTCCAGTAGTTTGTTTTCGTTTTTACTAGATATAGCAAATAACCTGGCATTCTTTGTAAATTGAAAACCATCGGCAAATTTAGAAGCTATGCTTCCTAAACCTATGATTCCCCACTTAACTTGTTTCATAATATTAATCTTTGTTTATTTTTAATACTCCAATAAATGCTTCTTGTGGAATTTCAACTTGACCAAATTGTTTTGCTCTCGTTTTCCCTTTTTTTTGTTTATCTAAAAGCTTTCTCTTTCGATCTCTGGCCCCACCACCATGTATTTTGGTTAAAACATCTTTTTTAAATCCTTTTATTGTTTCTCTCGCAATAATCTTTCCTCCTATGACTGCTTGGATAGGAATTTGAAAATTATGTCTTGGAATTAACTCTTTAAGCTTTTCACACACCATTCTTCCATGAGATTGCGCAAAATTTTTGTTGATAATCATTGATAGAGCGTCAACTGGTTCGGAATTAACTAATATACCCATCTTAACTAGATTGCCTTCCTTATATCCTATAATTTCATAATCAAAACTCGCATATCCGCTGGAAATTGATTTGATGCGGTCATAAAAATCAAAAACCACTTCATTTAATGGTAGTTCATAACTTAACGCTGCACGATTACCTGAATAAGTTAAATTAGTTTGAATGCCTCTTTTATCTTGGCAAATTTTGATGACTGATCCCAAATATTGATCAGGGGTAATTATTGTGGCATTGATCCAGGGTTCCTCGATTGATAGAATTTGAACTGGGTCCGGCATATCTGTTGGGTTTTGTAGTTTCTGAATCGAACCATCTCTTTTGTTGATTTTGTATATTACTCCTGGTGTTGTAGTTATGAGATTAATATCAAACTCTCTTTCTAATCTCTGTGTCACAATTTCTAAATGAAGTAATCCTAAAAAACCACACCTAAAACCCAATCCTAATGCAGTTGAAGTTTCGGCTTCATATGAAAAACTTGAATCATTAAGTATCAGTTTTGCTAAACTATCTTTTAACTTTTGATGTTCTGAATTATCAACTGGAAATAAACCACAAAATACAACAGGTTTGCTTGGTTTAAATCCGGACAAAGGTTTGTCGATAGGATTTGATGGATCACATATTGTGTCTCCTACTTTGGTATCAGATAAGCTCCTTATCCCTGTAATAATAAAACCAATCTCTCCGGAAGAGATTTCTTCTACGTCTTTTGGTTTTGGTGTAAACACGCCAACTTTTTCAATTATATGTTTGCTATTATTAGACATCATTTTAATTTCCATATCCCTTTTTAAATTTCCATCGATTACTCTTACTAAAATAACAACTCCCAGATAACTGTCATACCAACTATCAACCAATAAACATTTTAATGGCTTCTTTATATCTCCCTTAGGTGAGGGAAAAATTTTAATGATAGACTCCAATATGTTGTCAACTCCTTCACCTGTTTTTCCTGAACAATTAATGGAATGATTGGTATCTATTCCAATTACATCCTCTATTTGTTTTTTAACCTTTTCCGTATCTGCGGCTGGCAAATCAATCTTATTGAGAACAGGTATAATTTCATGATTGTTATCGAGGGCTTGGTATACATTGGCCAGGGTTTGTGCTTCGACTCCTTGTGAACTATCAACAATTAAAATGGAACCTTCACAAGCGGATAAAGATCTACTTACTTCATAACTAAAATCTACATGTCCGGGAGTATCAATAATATTTAAAATATAATTTTTTCCATCCTTTGCTTTATAATTTAAACGAACTGTTTGAGCTTTTATAGTAATTCCTCTTTCTCTTTCAATATCCATGGAATCAAGAACTTGTTCTTTCATTTCCCTGTCACTTAAACCTCCACATTTATAAATTAACCGATCAGCCAAAGTAGATTTGCCATGATCGATGTGCGCAATTATTGAAAAATTGCGTATAGCTTCGTTATTGGACATTAGGATCTTAATGTTGCGCCCGTTGATTCTTGAATTTTTGATATAATTTTTTTGCTTACTTGTTC
>Ga0208409_1000297_pt1 | contig 22715 bp, 22 predicted proteins | sample ETNtaG_29_FD_185784 | JGI IMG/M metagenome (GOLD analysis project Ga0208409, IMG submission 185784) | Marine microbial and viral communities from oxygen minimum zone, Eastern Pacific Ocean - ETNP201406SV201 (SPAdes) (version 2) | ecosystem: Environmental > Aquatic > Marine > Oceanic ...
CGCCATATTACAAAGCGTCATTCTGCCTTCAATACTTAAGTTTTGTATGGTTGTGCCGCAAAATTCTATAGCAAAACCGGTGCCTCCAGCTGTGCCGATTTGACCGATAATATAAAGAGCAATATCTTTAGCACTAACATGTCTATCTAAGTTGCCATTTACCTCGATTTTCAAATTCTTTAGTTTGTTTTGCCATAAACATCCAGTAGCAAGCACGTGTTCTACTTCTGAAGTACCAATACCAAATGCAAGCGCCCCAAGAGAGCCATGGGTCGAGGTATGCGAGTCACCACAAACAATACTCATACCTGGCAGGGTGGCCCCCTGTTCTGGCCCAATAACATGGACGATGCCTTGACGAATATCATTCATTTGAATTTCATTGATCTCAAATTCTTCACAATTCTTGTTTAGTGTTTCGACTTGCAATCTAGAGACAGGGTCAACAATGCCTTTGATGCCGTCTGACCTATCAGTAGTTGGCACGTTGTGGTCTGGTACCGCTAGATTAGCATCGTTACGCCATAGCTTTCTTCCTGATAGTACAAGACCTTCAAACGCTTGTGGCGATGTAACTTCATGTATGAGTTGCCGGTCAATATAGATAAGTGTAGCACCACCTTCCTCACGAACAATGTGTGTACTCATTAACTTATCGTATAGAGTTTGAGCCATTATTTATTTGTATTACTTGTTAAAATAAAGCATTTTACATTTTTACTTAACCCCTCTAAGGAAATATAAAACCGGTATTTAACATTCTTGATGAAATTTATTGGTTTTATAAGAAATTAAAATATAACAATTTCAAATATGTGCGGTATATGTGGCCAGTTACGCTTTGACGGGAAAAATGTTTCCTCAAAATCACTAAATACTATGATGTCCCGGCTTGCTAAAAGGGGTCCTGACTCAAGCGGTCGATGGGCTGCCGGCAAGATAGGGTTTGGTCATCAACGTCTAAGTATTATTGATTTATCCAGTCACGGCGCTCAACCAATGTTGGATGATGATCTAAATTTGGCACTGGTTTTTAATGGAACGATATATAACTACAAAAAATTACGCGCCCAACTAATCAATAAAGGATACTCATTTTTCTCACATTCTGATACAGAAGTTATTTTGAAATCGTACCACTATTGGGGTGAAGACTGCGTTAAACATTTAGACGGCATGTTCGCTTTTTGTGTTTATGACATAGCTAGACAAAAGTTGTTTATTGCACGTGACAGAATGGGCATTAAGCCACTCTACTATAGTTTATCTAGTAGAGCTTTCACATTTGCCTCTAATACTCAGGCATTATTGACCCAAAATATTGACGAGTCCATCAATCCTATAGCTCTTCAGCAGCAATTATCTTTACACGGTGTTGTTCCAGCCCCAAATACCATTATTAATGGTATTCGAAAAGTTAAGCCAGCAACAGCCATTTCTATTGAGAGTAAAGGGGAATGGAGAGAGAGAACCTATTGGAAGCCTTTGGCCGAGAGGTCAAATGGTGAAATATCGGATGATGACTATATTGAAAGAACCCATGAATTATTAACTCTTGCAGTTGCAAAAAGAATCTCAGCTACAGACGTTCCTATAGGTGTTTTGCTCTCAGGAGGTCTTGACTCCTCATTGATTGTTGCCTTGCTTAATGAGGTAGGCCATAAAAACATCCGAACCTTTTCCATAGGATTCGAAGATATTGAAGATGAAGCTGGGAGTGAGTTTGAATTTTCCGACCAAATTGTTGAAAAATTTAATACAAACCACAACAAATACATTGTCAAAAACGAAGAAGTCCTGCCTAGGCTTTTTGAAGCTGTTTCTAATATGGCAGAGCCAATGGTAGGTCAAGACGCGGTTGCCTTCTATCTTCTCTCTGAAAAGGTATCAAGGCATGTCAAAGTTGTATTGTCTGGGCAAGGCGCAGATGAAGTGTTTGCGGGTTATTTTTGGTACCCAAGAATGGCGCAAGAGCAGGGCAATGAAATTGAACGTTTTACCAAACATTATGTTGACAGGCCTCATGAGGAATTCTTGCAAACCGTAATGTCAAACTATCACGGTCCTAATCACACTAATAAATGGTTAACAAAAGAATTCAGCAAATCAGGTGCAAAGACTTTTATGGATAAAGTTTTGCGCACTGATATTACTAGGCTAATTGTAGATGATCCAGTAAAAAGGGTCGACAATATGACTATGGCTTGGGGATTAGAGGCACGCGTACCTTTTATGGATACAGATTTAGTTGAATGGGCCTTAAAAATGCCAGCCTCTTTGAAAATGAAAGGTGAAGGAAAATTCCCTTTAAAAAAGATTGCAAGAGATTTATTGCCTGCCAGTGTAATCAATCGAAAAAAAGGTTATTTCCCAATGCCTGCTTTGAAGTATGTACAGGGAGAGTATTTAGAATTTATGTCTGATATACTAACTTCAAATGCTTGCACAAATCGAGGAATATTCAACCAAAAATATGTCAATGACGTAATCAACTCTCCAAGAAGCTATATGACTGCTTTAAATGGTTCAAGGTTGTGGCATTTAGCCTTACTTGAGTTCTGGATGCAAATAAACATAGACCGGAAATAATTTTATGGAAAAAATAATTATTTATACAGATGGAGGTTGTCGAGGTAACCCTGGGATTGGTGGCTGGGGAGTTTGGCTTCGCTATAAAGACCATGATAAGAAGTTAAAAGGAGCAGAGCATAACACCACAAACAATAAAATGGAACTTACCGCTTCTATAAAGGCATTAGAGACACTAAAATCAAATGATATTTCGGTCGATTTGTATACCGACTCAAAGTACGTCATTCAGGGCATTAACGAGTGGATAGATAACTGGAAAGTAAAAAACTGGAAAAATTCCAAAAACAAAACTGTAAAAAATATTGAGCTCTGGAAAAGGCTAGATGAACTTAATCAGAAATTTTCTATTAATTGGCATTGGGTAAAAGGCCATAGCGATGATCCTGGGAACGATATGGCTGATAGATTAGCCAATGAGGCAATGGACGCGATTACTTAACTTCGTTATTGATTTTGTGATTAAGATAGTGCAGTTCCGCTTGACTAAAATCCGAGAGCAGTCTTGCTTCAACATTAAAAGGTCCTCTTAATTTTGAGCCGATATGTTTTTTTATGAGTGCGTCAAAAGTCAAAATAGGATCCAAGCCTCTGTCTTTACATAGGTAATGAAACCAGTGATTGCCAATCTTCACGTGAACAATTTCATCGCGATATATGACATCTAGGATATCAACCATCTTAGTGAATTTTGAATCATTAAATTTAGCTTGTATGCTTGGTGTCACATCCAAACCTCTAGCTTCAAGAACTCTTGGAACTAGAGCCATTCTAGATAAAACATCGTAATCAGTTTTAGTTGTCATTTCCCATAGCCCGTTATGTGCTTCAAAGTCCCCATATGCAAAACCAAGAGATTGTAGATAGTCATTTAATAGTGTGAAATGATGTGACTCTTCGTAAGCAACTTTTATCCAGTCTTGGTAATAATTAATGGGCATATTTTGAAAACGGTAGGCCGCATCGAGGGCCAAATTAATCGCATTGAATTCAATATGGCATAATGAATGGATTGTCTTGACCATTCCAATATCAGATCGGTCTCTTTTAGGTGTAGATTTAAAGCTAACAAGCTTCGGTTTTAAAGGCCTACCAGGTTTATTAATTTTTATGACACTAAACGTACCAGTGATTGATTCTAGACAAACATCGTATGAATTAAGCCGAGAGGTTAGTGAAAGTTTCTCATTGACGTTGTCACACATAAGTGCTTCAAAGGCAAGCTTAAAAAGTTGCATATGAGCCTGGCAAAAGGCCTTTTAAATGCCATTCATCAACTCTAGTTCGGATAAGTCTAAGAGTCGGAAAGCCAACCTTTGCAGTCATTCTTCTAATTTGACGATTTTTCCCTTCAGTGATAGAGATTTCTATCCATGAAGTAGGTATATTTTTTCTTTCTCTTATAGGTGAAGCTCTATCCCAAAGCCATTTCGGCTGACTAATCGATCGAACCTTTGCAGGTTTAGTTAGGCCGTCTTTTAGTCTAACCCCGCCTACAAGTGTACTTATTGCAGTTTCAGTTATTTCGCCATCAAGTTGAGCGATATAAGTTTTAATTTTGTTATATTTTGGGTTTGAAATTTTTTGTTGTAGTACCCCATCATCAGTAAGGATAATCAATCCCTCCGAGTCTTTATCAAGTCTACCTGCAGGATAAATATTTGGTATATCGATATATTTTGCAAGAGTAGCACCCTGACCACTAAATTGACAAATAACACCAAAAGGTTTATTGAGGCCAATAATTTTAGCCATATATTTCCTTGGCTCTGGCAATAAAGGCGTCTAGTTGTGAGCTGGTAATTTTGGAGAATACAGGGGCTAGAGTCAAGTCCATAATTTTAGATTTAAATACAAACTCCAAGTCTAGATGTATTTTAGTTGCATTTTCACCGAGTGGCAAAAATCGCCATTCACCTGTAAGCTTGTTAAAAGGACCGTCTAGCAAATCCATTTCGATTGAATGGTATGGTTTAAGTCTATTAAGAGTTGTAAATGAATGATTTAATCCCGATTTATTTATCTCAACTGAGGCTATGACTTCGTTAGAAGATTGATTTAAAATAGTGGTATTGACGCACCAGTTTAGAAATTGTGGATAGTCTTCGATGGCGTTGACCAATTCATACATTTTTTTTGGTGAGTATTGAACAATCGCACTTTTAGATATTTGATGCATGACAAAAAAGAATAAGAAAGATAACTCAAATACCATCGCTTTAAATAGAAAAGCAAGGCATAACTATTTTATCGAACAAACCCTTGAAGCTGGTCTAAGTTTACAGGGATGGGAAGTTAAAAGTCTGAGAGAGGGGAAAGTGGAAATTAAGGAAGGTTATATAATCCTAAAAAACAATGAATTGTATTTATTTGGTTCTCACTTATCTCCGCTCAATACCACATCAAGCCACATAGACCCTGATCCTACAAGAACAAGAAAACTACTATTAAATAGAATTGAGATTAATCGTTTAAAAGAAAAAATAACCCAAAAGGGTGCAACCATTGTTCCCTTGAAGCTCTACTGGTTAAGAGGAAAGGTAAAAATTGAGATTGGAGTTGCAAAGGGAAAAAAAGCCTATGATAAGCGTCAAAACATAAAACAAAAAGATTGGCAAAGGGATAAAGAAAGAGCGCTAAAAAATCATAATCGCTAAATACTCATAATTTTTTTTAATATTTTTTTCATCTAACACTTGATTTAATATACAATGAATTCTCAGATGTAGTGTTGGAGGTAATCCAGACATTGTAGTAAATTGATTCTTTCCTCCTTTTGAAGGGCCATCCCTTAGGCACTATGTCTTTTTTTAGTAACTATACATAGGAGAGAATTTAATGAATAAGTCAGATTTAATTAATGCAATTGCTTCAGGAGCAAATTTATCAAAAGCCGACGCAGCAAGAGCGTTGAATGCAACAACTGGAGCTATTTCTTCAGCACTTGCAAGTGGCGGCGGTGTTCAGTTAACAGGTTTCGGTAGCTTTGTCGTCAGGCATAGAGCGGCACGCACAGGTCGTAATCCGCAGACAGGCGCAAGTATACAAATCGCTGCTTCCAATGTGGCGGCTTTTAAAGCTGGTAAGGCATTAAAGGATGCGGTAAATTAGTTTACTCTGTAATTAATACCAAAAAAAGGCGCTCTTGAGGCGCCTTTTTTTATCAGAATATTTCGAAATTAACAAAATTACAGGTTGAATAATTAAATTAATATGTCTAATTTATTAATCTAAATTAGAGGTTATCTAATGACGAAAAGGTTTAATCTATATAGAAAATTAACTGTACTACTGGTTTCGATATTATTGTTTTAGCGCTTACATTGGTATTGGTTACTATATATACTCTACACTTGCTGCAGCAGAACCAGGTTGTCGTAATGACTGTTCTAACACCCCAAGTAGCTTTGTTGATAATCAAGATAAAAGAGACTTCCCTTTTAATGAGTATTTTGTCGATTACTGGGAATCACACCAATACCCAGGAGGCGATGAAGGTATAAATATTGATGCATGGTGGGTGCCAATAACTCCAGATGGACCAGGTGAAGCGCCAGTTGTGATATGTCTTCATGGCCTTAGAATAAGTAAACATGACGCTGACTTGTTGACTGTAACTGGGATGCTTCATCAGGCTGGCTTAAATGTATTGTTATTTGATATGCGCGACCACGGACTTTCAACTATTGAAGATGGCCAAATAAGTATTGGTACAAAGGAATATCGTGATGTTATAGCTAGTGTTGATTGGCTAATAGATGTTCAAGGTATAGATGCAAAACGTATCGGCATTTATGGTGATTCGATGGGAGCTGCTACCGCTGCAATTGCTTTTGGATTGGATCAACGTATTCAATCTATTGTTCTTGACAATGGATATTTAAATCTTCACAAGATTGTACGTGAAGAATTAAAAAGGGAAGGTCTGCCTCAATTTTTAGCCAATGGAGCAATTTGGGCAGCCTGGATCTTTGGTAATGAAACGCTTCTTGAACCTTCTCCCGAATTGGCATTTATCAAACATGAAAATAGACCACTTTTTGCTATGCATGGGACAGCTGATACGCGTGTTTTACCTCACCATACTAAAGATATGGAGGTTTTAGCTAAACAACAGGGTGCTAATTTAACAACCTGGTTTGTAGAAAGCGCAGGACATTCCGAGATAAAATATCTTTATCCAAATGAATTTTCAACTCGTATAAGTGAGTTTTTTAGAAGTGGTAAAATACCGGCTTTTTAAAATATTTGGAGATTAGTTATGGAGCGCACCTTATCAATAATCAAACCTGATGCCGTTGCTAAAAATGTAATTGGTAAAATATATTCACGTTTTGAAGATGCAGGTTTTAAAATTGTTGCCGCAAAAATGCTACATTTGGATGAAGTAAGTGCAGGAGGCTTTTATGCTGTCCATAAGGATCGACCTTTTTTTAAAGATTTGATTTCTTTTATGACATCAGGGCCAGTAATAGTTCAAGTTCTTGAAGGCGAAAATGCTGTAGCTAAACATCGTGAAATTATGGGCGCTACAAACCCTCAAGAAGCTGCACCTGGTACGATTCGTGCAGATTTTGCTGACACTTTAGATGAGAACGCGGTACACGGCTCAGATTCACTTGAAAATGCAGCAATCGAGATTGCATATTTTTTTGGTGAAGATGGTGTATGCGGACGAACTAGATAATTATTTTTTGCTTAAGCAGCATATATTTAGTTGCTTCTATAAATGCTAAAAAAACTAAATTTATTTGGATTGCCTCGTGAAAAACTTGCAAATTTTTTCATTGATCTAAATGAAAAAAAATTCCGAACAAAACAAATAATGCAATGGATATATCATCAAGGCGTTAATAACTTTGATGATATGCATAATTTGTCAAAAGATTTAAGAAATAAACTCCAAACTGTTGCAACCATCGATTTACCAAAAGTTTTCTCATTAAGTGAGTCAAGTGACGGGGTTATCAAATGGGTAATCAGTCTGGGCGAAAAGAGCCATATAGAGACAGTTTATATTCCTGAAAGAGACAGGGGTACTCTTTGCATTTCTTCTCAGGTTGGTTGCGCTCTAGCATGTACTTTTTGTTCAACTGGTACACAAGGTTTTAACAGGAATCTCCAAAGTCATGAAATTGTCGCACAAGTAATCATAGCGCAAAGTCATATGAATAAATTAAACAAACGCATATCTAACGTTGTATTTATGGGTATGGGCGAACCATTATTGAATGAAGGGCCAGTTTATGACACTTGCAATTTATTACTTGATGACTGGGCTTTTGGCTTGTCAAGGAGGAAGGTTACAGTATCATCCTCTGGAATTGTTCCAGCAATTTACCGAATGTCAGAAACAACACCAGTGAGTTTGGCTATCTCGCTTCACGCCCCAAATGATAATATCAGAGATATATTGGTACCTATTAATAAAAAATACCCCATAAAAGATCTAATGCAGGCTTGCCATAACTACCTGAATGCAGGTTCTCAACAGCGCCATATTTTATTTGAATATGTAATGCTTGATGGAGTAAATGATTTGCCAGAGCATGCAAAAAGCTTAGCAAAATTGTTGAATGGTATGCCTACTAAAGTTAACTTGATTCCATTCAATCCATTCCCAAAAACTCAATATAAAACGTCAAAAAAAGATACAATTAGGCATTTTCAAGATATATTGTTTAAATCAGGCATTCGAACTACGACAAGAAGAACTAGAGGGGGTGACGTTGACGCTGCTTGTGGTCAATTAGTTGGCAGAGTTATGGACAAAACAAGAAGAAATGCTGGAAGGAATTAGGCACTACCCAAAAAAAAAGAAACTCAAGAGGTCGAAATTATTGATACTTATATTTTTGCCTGTAGCTCTAATCGTTTTCGGAATTTGGTATATTTATGAAAAATTTGAACCCAATGTATCAAGACCGACAACAATTGTTATTGAACCAAAGATTGTTGAAGAAACTGTTGAAGCAAGCCCAGAAATCATCAAAGAGGTTTCTGATAGTTCCAAAAATAAATTTAATGACAAAGGTTTAGATGAAGTTGTAGATAGCTATGAAGCAAGTACACACAATCAATAGAAGAGCATCAAAAAAGATATTTGTTGGTAATGTGGCTATTGGTGGTGATGCTCCTATCAGTGTTCAAAGTATGACAAATACGGACACTTGTGATATTGACGCTACAGTTAAACAAATAACCTCGATTGTTGATGTTGGAGCTGATCTAGTAAGAGTTTCAATACCAACCATGGAGGCTGCAGAAGCATTTAGAGTAATCAAGTCTCAAGTCAATGTACCGCTAATTGCCGACATACATTTTGATTATAAAATAGCTCTAAAAGTCGCTGAGTATGGTGCCGATTGTTTGCGAATTAATCCTGGTAATATTGGTAAAGAAGAAAGAATTAAAGAAGTCGTTGCTTCCGCGATAGATCATAACATCCCTATTAGGGTAGGTGTTAATGCAGGATCATTAGAAAAAGATTTACAAAAAAAGTACACAGAACCAACCCCTGAGGCGATGGTAGAGTCGGCATTTAGGCATATTGATATTCTAGATAAGCTCGACTTTCATAATTACAAAATATCCCTAAAGGCTTCAGAAGTATTTATGACTGTTATGGCCTATAGAAAGCTGGCTTCGCAAATTGAAAATCCTCTCCATTTAGGAATAACCGAAGCTGGTTCATATCGATCTGGCACGGTAAAATCTTCCATCGGACTAGGCCTGCTATTGAGTGAAGGAATAGGGGATACAATAAGAGTTTCGCTTGCTTCAGATCCGGTCAATGAAGTCAAAGTAGGGTTTGATATTCTTAAATCACTTCATTTGAGAAAGAAAGGCGTTAATCTAATTGCATGTCCCTCATGTTCTCGACAAAAATTCGATGTAATTTCAGTAGTTAATGAACTTGAGTCACGCCTAGAAGATATCACCGAACCAATTGATGTTGCGGTTATTGGTTGCGTAGTCAATGGTCCAGGAGAGGCCAAATCAGTTGACGTTGGAGTTACTGGCGGATCTCCGAATTTGATGTATATCAATGGCAAAGCAAATAGCAAAGTTGACAATCATTCCTTAGTCGAAACTTTAGAAGCTAATATAAGAAAAAGAATCTCTATTTCCAACGTTTAACTCTTTGATAAGCTCTATACTTATAAATTGCAAGAATTGTGATATAACCGATAATGGCGGAAATCGTTGATATTATTAATCCTCCAACCCATATTGCTGTTAATGTTGAGGTAAAACTTCCCATAAAATAGTCTATGGTAAATTGAAAGTTTGGATCTATCTCTATACCAATAATATGAGAGCCTAATTTGTATATGTAATAATAAATAGGCACCATGGTGAGCGGATTATTGATCCAAACCAGCCCCATAGAAAGCAAAATATTGGAAGAAAAAGCGACAGCAAGTGCTGCTGCTAGAAGGGTATGTAGGGGGAGCGGAAGGAAGGCACAGAATAGTCCAATAGCAAAGGCTTTTGAAATAGTGCTCTTATTCCATTTCCATAGATCTGGATTATGTAAGTGTTTATTTAGCCAACCTAAATTTATGTCTTCTTGTTTTGGGCTGAAGCGTTTCAGAGTTTTTTTCACCTTTAATCAGCGATATTAATTAAGTTTTTTGCGTTTAGACCATAAAGATCATAAAGCTCTTCCTGCGAACCATGTTCAGTAAAAGTATCCGGCAGGCCAACAATACTAAGAGGAGTTTTAATTCTATTTTGTTGTAATAGTTCACTTATTGCACTTCCAGCACCACCAGCAGAGGCATTATCCTCGATGGAAATTAGTTTTGCGTGGCTCTTTGAGATTTTAATAATAAGTTCTTCATCTAGAGGTTTAATAAACCTCATATCTATGACTGTTGCATTTAAAGACTCTCCAGCTTCCAAAGCCTTATCAAGCATATTGCCGAAAGAAAAAATTGCAATATCAGCGCCATTCCTTACAATGTTTGCTTTTCCAATCTCTATTGAATCATCGGATATGAATTTATCCATATGAGATACGCCTCTAGGAAAGCGGACACATTTAGGTCCGTCTATGCTAAATGCTGTATTTAGAGCTTTATATAATTCAAGGCTAGAGCTGGGAGCCATTAGAACTATATTGGGAATACATCTTAGGAAACTTAAATCGAAAACACCAGCATGTGTAGGGCCATCCTCTCCAACCAAGCCAGCCCTATCAATAGCAAAAAGAACGTTCAAATTTTGCAAAGCAATATCATGAATAAATTGGTCGTAACCACGCTGAAGAAAGGTTGAATATATTGCTAAAACAGGCTTTAAACCCTTTGTTGCCATGCCGCCAGCAAGCGTCACTGCGTGCTGTTCTGCAATGGCTACATCAAAGTAACGTTCAGGGTAATTTTCAGAAAACTCAACCATTCCTGAGCCTTCGCACATGGCTGGAGTAATTCCAATTAGTTTATTGTCTTTTTCAGCCATATTACAAAGCCATCTGCCAAAAACCTTACTGTAACTTTCGTGTTTACTTTTTGAACTTGTCGGCGGTGCAATACCATGAAATTTGGAAGGATTGTTTTCAAGATCTTCCATTCCTTGGCCTTTCTTGGTAATAATGTGGAGAATTCTCGGTTTGTTATGATTCTTTAGGTTTTGAAGAGTTTTGATTAATGTATGGATATCGTGACCATCTATTGGACCAAAATAATCTATACCGAGTTCTTCAAATAGTGTACCTGGTAGAATCATTCCTTTAGCATGTTCTTCCCAACGTTTTGCAAAATCCTGAATACGTGGAAGCCCTTCAAGTAGCTTAAGAGATTTTGTCTTTACAGTGGAATATAATTTTCCAGATATCAATTTTGTCAAATACTTGCTAAGTGCGCCAACATTCTTTGAAATAGACATGTCGTTATCATTAAGTATGATTAGCAAGTTGACATCGGTGTCACCAGCATGGTTAAGAGCTTCAAACGCCATACCACCAGTCAGCGCGCCATCGCCAATAACCGCTATCGCAGTGTCATTTTTATTATTCAGCCTGTTTGCGAGTGAAATGCCAAGTGCAGCACTAATAGAAGTCGATGAATGGCCAGCCCCAAATGCATCATGTTCACTTTCAGCAATTTTGGTGAATCCTGAGATTCCATTGAGTTTTCTTAAAGTTGACATTGATTTATTTCTACCTGTAAGCATTTTATGGGCATAAGCTTGATGCCCAACATCCCATATAAAGCTATCTTTAGGTGTATCAAACACGAAATGCATTGCTATAGTCAGCTCGACTGTTCCAAGGTTTGAGCCAAGATGACCGCCTGTTTTTTTGGTATTTTCGATCAAGGCATTTCTAATTTCATTGGAGAGCTGATTCAGCTCGTCGAAACTTAACTTTTTAATATCGTTAGGGTTATTAATCTTATCGAGCATGAAACAAAACTGAAATAAAAAACACGATTATACTTTATAGATATATTTAATTACCAAGATGGTCTGCGGATTTTTTGGTTAGGATCCTTCTTGATATTCTTATTTTTGATTTTAATTGTCTCGTCAAAATTCTTAGCAATAAATCCAAAACTAGGGTCAATTTTTTTCATAGGTATCCAGACTCTATATCCACTTCCTTTTGCAACTTCAATTTCTTCAACCTTTTCAGTTGTCATTGATCTGACAATGTCGTTAAAGCAACGGTCAGGCAAAATAACCTCAATAGAGTCCCCAACACTGAACTTATTTTTTGTATCAATGAGAATTTTCCCATCTTTGTATTCCAAGATTTCACCTACTACTTGTTGCTTGTTTGAGCGAGAATAATTGTCGAAATAAGTTTGTAATTCTTCAGGTTGGTGGCGCCTATAAAACCCATCAGTGTAGCCACGGTTGGCCAGATTTTCTAGAACGCCAAACGCTTCAGGGTTGAACGATTTACCTCTTACAGAATCGTCAATTGCTTGTGCATAAACTTGAGCAGTTCGAGCTACATAGTAGTGTGACTTTGTCCGACCTTCAATTTTTAGTGAATCAATTCCAATTCCTGTAAGTGTATGGACATGTTCTATAGCCCTTAGATCTTTAGAATTCATTATGTAGGTTCCGTGTTCATCCTCATAAGCCGGCATTAATTCGCCGGGCCTGCCTTGCTCTTCCAATAGAACTAATTGTTCGTCAGTTGATTTAATTTCTACTGCTTTAATGTCGCCTTCAAATGTTTGTTCTGCCTCTTTAACATCGTACTTCCATCGACAAGAATTTGTGCATGCGCCTTGGTTGGGATCTCTATGGTTAAAATATCCCGACAAAAGGCAGCGACCAGAGTAAGCAATACAAAGTGCACCGTGAACAAACACTTCAAGCTCGATATCTGGACACTTTTGTCTAATCTCTTTAACTTCATCTAGTGAAAGTTCGCGCGAGAGAATAATGCGACTTATGCCAGCACTTTTCCAAAAATTTACAGTTGCATAGTTGATTGTGTTGGCTTGTACAGATAAATGTATGGCTTGTTGAGGAAATTTTTCCTTGACCATCATGATTAGCCCTGGGTCAGCCATTATAAGGGCATCAGGTTTTAGATTAATTACCGGCTCAATATCCCTCATATAAGTTTTAATCTTACTGTTATGGGGAATAATGTTAGATGCAACAAAGAACTTTTTGTTTAGATTATGAGCTTCGTTGATGGCAGTTTTAATTGTCTCGAAATCAAAGGCATTATTTCTCACTCTTAGGCTATAGCGAGGTTGACCAGCATAAACTGCATCAGCGCCATATCTATAGGCGTAACGCATATGTTTAAGGCTGCCAGCAGGTGATAAAAGTTCAGGTCTATTCATGATGACAATTTTATCATGGGGGTGAGGAGATTGACGCCATGATATAATTCACCATTTTTTTATTAAAGTATTTTGTTTACTCGTTCTGACACTACAAGGCTTAAGCAAGATTTGCTATTAAAGGCAAAGCTAATGGATGTTGATTTGAAATTTAACACTCGTTGGGGCGTTTTTAGTCCAAGAGCTATTGATGATGGAACAGAACTGATAATGAAACATATTGCAGTAAAAAGAGACGACGTCAGTCTTGATCTGGGTTGTGGTTATGGGCCGATCGGACTTGCACTAGCAAAACATTGCGATAAAGGTGAAGTCCACATGGTTGACAAGGATTTTGTTGCAGTAGAGCTAGCCATTCAAAATACAAAATTAAATAACATTAGCAATACTAAGGCTTACCTTTCTGATGCATTTAGGCAAGTACCAAAGGATGTAAAATTTAATCAAATCATCTCAAATATTCCTGCTAAAGTTGGTCGCGAACAACTTTCGATTATTCTTTACGATGCATTTGATGCGCTAAAACCGGGAGGCAAAATTACAGTAGTAACGATTAACGGTTTGCGAGATTTTATTAAAAGTAATTTTAAATTTGTATTTGGCAACTACAAAAAAATTAAACAAGGGAAAAAGCATGTTGTTTCTCAGGCAACGAAAAATATTGATTGAATGATTGTATAAAATAATCGAAATTCTACACTAAAATAGTAGGTATTATTATTACAAAATTATTGGAGAGATTGGATGAGTGTATTAGAAAAAATTCAAAAACAGGTTGATAGCGCGCCCATAGTAATATATATGAAAGGTACACCACAATTTCCTCAATGCGGTTTTTCTGCTAGAGCAGCTCAAACTTTGGCCACAACTGGAGTTGAGTTTGCTTATGTAAATGTTTTTGAAGACCAGGAAGTTTTTCAAGGCCTCCCAAATTTCGCTGATTGGCCAACATTTCCACAAATATATTTCAATTCAGAGCTAGTAGGCGGTGGCGATATTATTATTGAAATGGCAGAGCAAGACACGCTCAAGGCAGCTATGGAAGAGGCTGTTAATAAATATAACGGCTAGTTTTTAATTTAGTTGCCTTAGCTTGTAGCCATTTTCCTTTAACCAATTGATTGAAGCTTTGTATTTTGGCATGATTGAACTTACTTCTTGCCAGAATCTAGTCGAGTGGTTTTTGTGTAAAGTGTGAACCAACTCGTGCACAATTACGTAGTCAATCACTTCTATTGGTGCCATTATTAATTGGTAATTTAGATTTATATTGTTTTTGCTTGAGCACGACCCCCAGAGAGTCTTTTGCGCTTTAACATTAACTCTATTTATTGCTAGATTGTATTTTGTTGCATAATAGTTGACTCGTGGTTTTGCAATATCAATAAATCTTTGCTTATACCAACTATTTAAGGTTAATTTTATTTTCTCTTCAGCAGAGTAACTAGCCGTGAAGTCACTACCGTTAAATGTTATTTTTTCAACCTGACTTGGTATAAGTTTTAATGGGTAAAGCTTGCCTAGGTATAGGCATTTCTGAAGACTTATATGACTTTCATATTCTGCAAGCCTATCCCTCATAAGTCGCTGTTTTTTGTTAATCCAAGATTCTTTTATAGATACGAATTCATGAATCTGCTTGTCGCTCGCTCGATTAGGCGCCCTTACAATTAATTTGGCATTTCCATCCACACTGAGACACAGAGTCTTTCGGTTACTTCTGATTATTTTGTAAGCTGTCACTTTTTTATGTTTTTAATGTTAGCAAGATTTAGTCAACCCATTTTCTTGCATTTTCGAACATCTTCATCCATGGTGATCTCTCTTTCCATGAACTTGGATGCCAAGAATTTTGTATAGCTCTGAATACTCTCTCAGGATGCGGCATCATAATGGTAATTCTACCCGAGTCGTCACAAAGGCTTGCAACAGCGTTCTCAGAGCCATTTGGGTTGTGAGGGTATGTTTGTGTCGCATCGCCGTTATAATCAACGTATCTGATTGTAATATTTTTGCTATTCGGTGCTGAAGAGAAGTTTGCACGGCCTTCGCCATGAGCAACGGCAATAGGCATAATTGAACCTGTCATTCCTTCAAAAAATAGAGATTTAGATTGCATAATTTCTACGCTAGCTACACGGGCTTCAAATTGTTCAGAAGTGTTCCTCTCAAAGGTGGGCCAGTTATTTGATCCTGGAATTATTTCTTTAAGATTTGAAATCATTTGGCAACCATTACACACACCTAGAGTAAAGCTGTCGCTGCGGTCAAAAAAGGCGCTAAACTCATCTTTAGTTTTTTCGTTATAAAGAATTGAATTTGCCCATCCACGCCCGGCGCCAAGAACGTCTCCATATGAAAAACCGCCACAGGCGGCTAGACCTTTATAATCTGCTAAAGAAATTTTTCCAGCAAGAATATCACTCATATGAACATCACTTGCCTCAAAGCCGGCTAAAGAAAAGGCTGCTGCCATTTCAATATGGCCGTTGATTCCTTGTTCTCTTAGAATGGCTATCTTTGGTTTATTGTCTACATTGATATAAGGGGCGCTTAAATTTTCGTTAATATCAAAGCTAGGATTGGCAATCAGACCTTTAGAATCGACCAACAATTGATCGTTTTCAGATTGAGCGCATTTGGGATCATCCCTTAAATTGGCAATCTCAAAAGAGGTCGAAGACCAGGATTGATGAAGAATGTTTCGTTTTTCACAAAAAATCAATTCGTCGTTCTGATAAATATATATTTCATCGGTTTTGTTGATAGTGGCAATAGTTTGCGAACTAATTTTTGCATCTGAAAGTGCATTGAGAACTTTCGTTTTGTTTCTGTTAAAGACCTGAATAACACAGCCAAGCTCCTCGTTGAACAGTTCTGGTATTGGGTCTGAAGTTTGAATGTTTAAGCCACAGTGAGAAGCAAAGGCCATTTCCAGCAAGGTTGCAATTAAGCCGCCATCCGATCGATCATGATATGCCTCAATCAACCCTTCATTATTAAGCTGATTTATAGTACAGAAGAACTTAGCAAATAGACTGGGACTGTCCATATCTGGAGTTGAATTTCCAATCTGGTTATATACTTGAGCTAGACAAGAGCCACCCATTCTATTTTTTCCGAGACCTAAATCGATTAAAAGTAACTCTGATTCATCGCTGGAATTAAGTAAAGGAGTGATTTGAGTTCTTGCATCAGGCACCTTTGAGAAGGCACTAATAATTAACGAGAGTGGGGCGGTTACCGATTTTTCCACCCCATTTTCTTGCCAGGTACTTTTCATTGACATTGAGTCTTTTCCAACCGGTATTGTTAGGCCCAAAGTAGGGCAAAGCTCCATACCGACAGCTTTGACAGCTTCAAAGAGCTTAGCGTCCTCTCCAGAATAACCGCTAGCACACATCCAATTGGCAGATAAATTAATGTGGCCGATATCCTCAATGTAGATACTCATAAGGTTTGTCAATGCTTCGCCAATGCTCATCCGAGCAGCAGCAGCAGCGTTTGTAAGGGCTAATGGAGTCTTTTCTCCAATCGACATGGCCTCGCCATGATAGCCGATATAGTCGCACAATGATATCGCACAATCTGCAACAGGAACTTGCCACGGTCCAATCATTTGATCTCTGGCAACCAAACCTGTCACTGTACGGTCACCTATCGTTATCAGAAAATTCTTGCTCGCAACTGTTGGCAGTTTTAGTATGCGTTCGATAGCGTCAGCAAGACTAATACCGGTGTCATTAAATTCTGGTTCATTAACGTCACTGGTTTTTGCTTGCTTAAGTGTTTTTGGTGTTGAACCAAACAAAACAGACATATCTAAGTCGATTGGAGTGTTTTTAAAGTAGCTATCTTTTAGACTTAGGTGACTTCTTTCTGTGGCTTCGCCTAATATGGCAAATGGAGCTCTTTCTCTTTTGCAGATAGCACTAAATAATTCTACATTTTCAGTGCTAACTGCAATGATATACCGTTCCTGTGATTCGTTACACCATATCTCCATCGGTGACATTTCTTTCTCATCATTGGGGATATTTCTGAGTTCAAGTTGAGCGCCCTTATCGGAATCATTGACAAGTTCTGGTATGCCATTAGAGAGACCTCCTGCACCGATATCATGGATAGAGACAATCGGATTATTGTCGCCCAAGTTTACGCATGTATTGATGACTTCTTGGGCGCGTCTTTGCATTTCAGGGTTAGAGCGCTGAACCGAAGCAAAATCAAGTTGTTCGTTTTGTTCTCCACTACCGATACTTGAGGCGGCTCCACCCCCTAGTCCAATTAGCATTGCAGGGCCGCCAAGAACAATTAACTTGTCACCCTGTGAAATAACTCCTTTATTGACATGACTTTCTTCAATATTTCCTAAACCGCCTGCCAGCATGATAGGCTTATGGTAGCCTCTTATTTCATTATTCTTGGTTTGCTGCTCATAGGTTCTAAAGTATCCGCAAGTGTTGGGTCTGCCAAACTCATTATTAAATGCTGCTGCCCCTATAGGTCCTTCAATCATAATATCAAGTGCAGATGCTATTTGTCTGGGTTTACCGTGGTCTATTTCCCAAAGATTTATGGCGTTCGGTATTTTCAGATTAGAGACAGAGAATCCGCATAGACCTACCTTAGGTTTAGAACCTCTGCCGGTAGCCCCTTCATCTCTGATTTCGCCTCCTGAGCCGGTTGCAGCACCAGGGTTTGGTGCGATTGCTGTAGGATGGTTATGTGTTTCAACTTTCATTAAGACTGCCTTGTTGGCGGTTATTGATGAATAAACCCCATCCTTATTTGGATGAAAAGATGTCGATTCATAGCCTCTCATTACAGCTGAATTGTCACTATAAACAGATAACAGGCCTTCAGGGTGCTGTTTATAGGTGTTGCGAATCATGCCAAATAGTGAGATTGCTTGCTTTTGGTTATCAATAATCCAGTCTGCATTAAAGATTTTATGTCTACAGTGTTCTGAGTTGGCTTGCGCAAACATCATCAATTCGATGTCTTTTGGATTTCTGTTTAGATTGCTAAACTGTCCAAATAGGTAATCTATTTCGACTTCGCTGAGAGCTAACCCAAGATCAATGTTTGCATTTTCGATAGCAGATCTTCCAAACTTAATTAAGTCAATGCTTTGACACTCTTTAGGCGACAATTCATCGAAAAGTTTATGTGCTTCACTAGTTTGCTTGAGATAAGATTCGGTCATTTTATCCAAAACAATACTCAGAACCTCGTTTAACTCTACATTTTGAAGTTGACGATTGAAGTGATAATTAATTCCACGCTCTAATCTATTAATTTGTTTAAGGCCGCAGAGATGAACTATGTCAGTTGCCTTAGATGACCATGGGGAAATAGTCCCCTGTCTTGGTGTTACAATAACGCTGCTGCCTGTATTGGATAGATTGATTGGTGGAGCGTAATTTAGAAGTTTGTCGAGGTGACATCTGTCTTCAGTATTGAGATTGTTATCAGACTCAATAAAATGTATAAATTCAGCGCTTATTAATTTTAGATCAGGTAAATGTAGTTGTAGTTTTTCTTGAAGAGTTTTGACTTTAAAATTTCTAAGTGCTTGAATTCCTGAATGAATTGAGATCATAATTGAGCCATTATCTCATCAGAAATATCAGCATTATGGTAGACCTCTTGTGTGTCATCTAGATCCTCAAGTGTGTCAATAAGTTTCATAAACTTTTCGGCATTTTCGAGGTTAAGTTCAATACGATTAGCAGGCTCCATGGTTATTTGAAAAAGTTCTGGGCTCAGGTTATTGGCGATAAAGGCATCCTTTACGCTAAAAAAGTCATCCGGTGCAGTCATTACATCAATGGAGCCATCATCATTAGTTATGACATCCTCAGCGCCAGACTCAATAGCGACTTCCATAATGGTGTCTTCATCTCCGGAAGCGAAGCTGATAAAGCCTTGTTTTGAAAACATATAGGAAACAGATCCGTCGGTGCCAAGGCTTCCTCCGTGTTTTGAAAATGCATGACGAACATCAGCAACCGTTCGGTTTCGGTTGTCTGTTAAGCAATCAACCATAATAGCGGTACCTCCAAGACCGTAACCTTCATAGCGTACCTCTTCGTAATTATTTCCATCTAAATCACCTGCACCGCGTTTGATTGCATTGTCTATGGTGTCTCGCTTCATATTGGCTGCTAAAGCTTTATCAATTACTGTGCGCAATGAAGGGTTGTTTTCTATAACACTACCACCCATTTTTGCGGCAACAACGATTTCCTTTATCAATTTAGTAAATATTTTTCCTCGCTTTGCATCCTGAGCGCCTTTTCGATGTTGGATGTTATGCCACTTACTATGCCCTGCCATTATTGATTGCTTATCTCGGTTAATATTCTATTGAGTGAATTGGAGCAATCGATGTATAGAGTGCTTTGCTTTTTCAAAAACTTCATCATTAATTCTTATTTCATTATTACCGCTAGTCAATGTGTTCAAGCATTTTTCAAGGCTGTTCATTGCCATCCATTCGCAATGCGCACAAGATTCGCAGTCAGCACCTTCTCCCATTCTTGGAGCTTCAATGAATTTTTTCTCTGGAGCAACTTCTCGCATTTTATGAAAAATCCCGTTATCTGTTGCCACTATGAAGGTATTTTCAGGTCTTGATGCAGCTGCCTCTATTAATTGAGTTGTTGAACCAACCACATCAGCAAGAGCGATAACCTCTTTGGGTGACTCTGGATGAACTAAAACTCCAGCCTCGGGATGAAGATTCATTAGTCTTTCAAGACCTTCAGCCTTAAACGCCTCATGAACAACACAGGCTCCATCCCACATAAGCATTTCAGCGCCAGTCTCAGTTTGAACGTAGTGACCAAGATGCTTATCTGGAGCCCAAAGTATTTTCTTGTTTTTCTTGTGCAACCGTTTAACGATTTTAAGTGCGCTACCAGATGTCACAACCCAGTCAGCTTTGGCTTTTACTTCAGCTGAGGTGTTAGCATAAACAACCACAACATGTTCAGGATTAGCATCACAAAATTCTGAAAAGTCATCGATTGGGCAAGAAAGGTCAAGTGAGCAAGTTGCCTGATCATCAAGAACTAACACTCTCTTTTCAGGGGAAAGAATTTTGGCGGTTTCACCCATAAATTTGACTCCAGCAACGACAATTGTATCTGCATCACAATTTTGTCCAAATCTAGCCATTTCTAATGAATCGGCAACGATACCGCCAGTCTCCTCAGCAAGTATTTGTAAATCTGCACTAACGTAATAATGGGCCACTAGTGCTGCGTTATTTTTTTTAAGGGCCTGTTTTATTGAATCCCTAATACTCATCACTATGATTTATTGGCTAGATTAATTTTAATATTTAATTCTCTAAGTTGTTTTTTTGGGACGTTTGACGGGGCGTCAGTTAGCAGACATGCAGCTGTTTGAGTTTTAGGGAAAGCTATAACTTCCCTGATCGAGTCAGCACCACAAATTATCATCACAAGTCTATCTAAGCCGAAAGCAATGCCACCATGTGGAGGGCAGCCATAATCGAGAGCGTCGAGAAGGAAACCAAATTTTTCCATGGCCTCATCCTCATCAATACCAAGCAGTTTCAATACTTTCTTTTGCATGTCACTTTGATGAATACGGATCGAACCTCCGCCAACTTCAGAGCCATTAATGACAAGGTCATAGGCACGAGATAGAATATTCTCTGGATTATCTAGTAGGTCTTTGATATCACCACTTGGAGCGGTAAAAGGGTGATGAATTGCATTTAAGGAGCCGTCATCCTCAACATCAAACATTGGAAAATCAAACACCCAAATCGGAGCCCATTCTTTGTCAAAAAGATCCAGATCGTACGCCAATTTTTCCCTTAAATTTCCAAGAGCTTCATTAACAATTTTAGTTTTGTCGGCACCAAAAAAGATAATATCCCCGGTTTCAGCTTGGGTTTGTTTAATAACTTTTTGTGTAACTTCCTTACCTAAAAATTTGATGATTGGCGAGGATGGTCCGTCCTCGTTAATTTTTATATAGGCCAGACCTTTGGCTCCATAAATGCCGACATATTTGGTGTAGTCGTCTATCTGTTTGCGGCTTAAAGAGGCGCCTCCTGGCACTTTTAATGCAGCAACTCTTTCTTTTTTGTTGTTTGCTGGTCCAGAAAAGACCTTAAATTCGACATCTTTCATTATTTCATTTATGTCAACCATTTTTAGTGGAATTCTTAAATCTGGACGGTCAACGCCATATAATCTCATTGCCTCATGGTAGCTAATAGATGGAAACTCTTTTGGAAGACTGACTTCGAGTAATTCATTGAACAAGCCTCTAATCATTTCTTCCATTAGCGAAGTTATTTCGACTTCATTCATAAAGGATGTTTCTACATCTAACTGAGTAAACTCTGGTTGACGGTCTGCCCTTAAGTCTTCATCTCTGAAACACTTTACAATTTGGTAATAGCGCTCAAATCCAGACATCATGAGTAGCTGTTTAAATAATTGGGGTGACTGTGGTAGTGCAAAAAAACTACCTTCGTGTGTTCGAGAAGGTACCAAGTAGTCTCTTGCACCTTCAGGTGTAGCCTTTGTCAAAAAGGGTGTTTCGATATCAATGAAGTCATGTTTATCCATAAAGTCACGGATATAATGTGTCACTTTAGATCTAATACGTAGCCGATCTTGCATTTCATCTCGACGCAAATCAAGGTATCGGTATTTAAGTCTAACTTCCTCAGAAGTGTCTAACGAATCGAGTTGGAAAGGAATCGGTTTTGAAGTATTTAGGACTTCAATATTGCCGGCAAGAACTTCAATTTCACCTGTAGGGATTTTCTTGTTGATCATATCGCTTGCTCTAGCAATCACTTTGCCTGTGACTTTAAGGACAAATTCGTTCCGCACACTTTCAGCTAATTTAAAGGTTTCTTTAGTGTCAGGGTTGATAACAACCTGTGCAATACCATTTTTATCTCTTAGATCAAGAAAAATAACTCCACCATGATCTCGTCTACGGTTAACCCATCCACATAACTCTACTTCTTCCTCGAGAAAAGTTTTATTTAGTTCTCCACAGAAATGAGTTCTCATGCTTTATCCTTAATTTCGAGCGAGCTAGGAATCACAACGCCTGCAGAAATAACTATTTTGAATGCCTCTTCAACAGTCATGTTAAGTTCGAATACATCTTTTTTCGGCATCATCACAAAAAAGCCTGAAGTTGGGTTAGGGGTAGTTGGTACAAAAAGATTTATCATTTCTTCACCGATAATGGATTCAGCTTCGCCCTTGTAATCGCCTGATTGAAATGCAATCACCCAAATCC
>Ga0208409_1000309_pt1 | contig 22198 bp, 20 predicted proteins | sample ETNtaG_29_FD_185784 | JGI IMG/M metagenome (GOLD analysis project Ga0208409, IMG submission 185784) | Marine microbial and viral communities from oxygen minimum zone, Eastern Pacific Ocean - ETNP201406SV201 (SPAdes) (version 2) | ecosystem: Environmental > Aquatic > Marine > Oceanic ...
CATCAAAAAGACAGAAACAGCCGTTTCAGGTGATGCTGTCGTGGCATACGTCAATGAGGAAGCGACACTAAAGAAATATTATCCAAAACAAGACGGCATTGAGCTTCACCCACAGAATCCAGACCATGAGATTATTCACGTTACCCCCAAGGACGACTTCAGGATCGGCGGTGTTGTGCTGGGAATTATTAGGAAATATTAGACAGTGGAGCTATATCGTATAAGCAGTACGAGCGCGTTAGATTTCTATTCCTCGGCAATTACATCTGACATCGAAATCCCCTTGTATGCATCCACTGTCCCTGCAGGATTTCCATCGCCGGCAGATGACTATCTTGAACTTTCGCTGGACTTGAACCAATATTTGATCAAGCATCCTGCGGCGACATTTTATGTACGAGTCAAAGGAGATTCCATGATCAATGTAGGAATTCATGATGGCGATCTGCTGATTGTTGACAAGTCCATGGAACCTGGAAATGATGATGTGGTTGTCTGTGTGATCGATGGAGAGTTTACTGTCAAGACACTGAAAAAGGTGAACGGGGAGATATACCTGATACCTGGAAATCCGCATTACCAGACGCTTAAGATCACTGAAGATATGGATTTTCAAGTCTGGGGCGTCGTGACTTACACCATTCATCAGCCCAATTAACGTGTTTGCTCTTGTAGACTGCAACAATTTCTACGCCTCCTGTGAACGCCTGTTTTCTCCAAAATTGAACAACAGGCCAGTCATTGTCCTGTCCAACAATGACGGCTGTGTCATCGCCAGGTCTAACGAAGCCAAAGCATTGGGAATTAAGATGGGTGAACCTGCGTTCAAGATTAAAGAGTGCTTGAGGAAAAACGGAGTAGCTGTTTTCTCATCTAATTTTGCACTTTACGGCGATATGTCGCAGCGTGTGATGAATACTTTGGGAACAGCCGCCCCGGAGATGGAGATATATTCCATTGATGAGGCGTTTTTGGATCTATCTGAGCTCACGCACACCAATCTATACGAATACGGACAGGAAATCAGAGATACAGTTATGCGACAAACAGGCATTCCGATCTCTATCGGCATTGCTTCTACCAAGACACTTTCCAAAGTAGCCAATCACATCGCCAAAAGAGAAAAAAGAGATGTTGGCGTGTTCATATTGAACGATGAAGAGACAAAAGAGACATTGAGCCATTTCCCCATTGAAAAAGTCTGGGGGATCGGCAGGCAATATACTGTTTTCTTAAAATCGCATAATATTCATACCGCTCTTGAATTCCGGAACGCAAACGAGAAATGGATTAAAAGGCACCTGACGGTCACAAGTGCACGCATGATACGGGAGCTTAAAGGTATATCCTGCCTCCCTTTAGAATCGGTGAGACCGGATAAGAAAGCCATCTGTACATCGCGTTCGTTCGGCATTATGGTCAAGGACATTGCTCAGCTGCGGGAATCGGTAGCCATGTACGCTACGCGGTGTGCCGAGAAACTCCGCAAACAAGGATCCTGTGCAGGCATTATCACTGTATTCATCAACACAAACAGGTTTAAACCGGAGCTTCCCCAGTACAATAACTGCCAAGTCATTAAATTATCTGTCCCCACTGACAGCACTGCTGAAATTATTAAGCTGTCAATCAGAGGGTTGGAGGCTATTTTCAAAGCCGGATTCAAGTACAAAAAGACGGGAGTTATAGTGACAGACATTGTACCGGAGGATCAGGTTCAGCAAGGTCTGTTTGATGTCATGGACAGAGAGAAGGACCGGTGCGTGACCAAAGTGATGGATAAAATAAATGGCGCCATGGGGAGAGATGTGGTTAGGTATGCCGTGCAGGGATTTGATAGCAAATGGAAACTGAGACAAGAGCAGCTTTCTCCCTGTTATACAACAAGGTGGAGTAATATATTAACCGTTAACACAGGATAAAAATATGTGCGGAAGATTTACAGTCACAGCAGATGCGGAAGAATTGGAAGAACGCTTTGGAGCAAGAGTGGATAAAAATCAATACAATAAACGGTATAATGCTGCCCCTTCTCAACAACTTCCGGTCATAACAAATTCTGATCAAGAAAATGTTCAGTTCCTTAAATGGGGATTAATACCATTTTGGGCAAAAGAAGAAAAGATTGGCTATCGATTGATAAATGCCAGGGCAGAGACTATAACCGAGAAACCTTCCTTTAAATACGCTGTGCAGGAGAGGAGATGCCTGGTATTGGCGGACGGTTATTATGAATGGATGAAAACAGCGGGAGGGAAAGTTCCTTATAGAATCACTCTAAATGATGCGAGTCTCTTCGCTTTTGCTGGAATATGGGAAGAGTGGGAAGCGGAAGATGGAAGAGATGTTAAGTCATTTTCAATAATTACTGTACCTGCAAGTGATGCAATCAGGGATATTCATGACCGCATGCCGGCGATACTTACACCGGAAAAGGAATATAACTGGATAAGGGAGATAGCCACCACGGAAGCCGTAAATATGTTAAAATCGTACAACGGTGAACTCTCATCAAATAGGGTTTCTAATTTGGTGAATTCACCAACAAATGATAGTAAAGAAGTTTTGAATCTGGAATTCAACAAATAAATAAGTGTCAAGTGATTTCCTTTTACATTCATCATAGCTAAATTACTGCGTGAAATTTACAGTCCTCGGCAGCGGAACACTTATTCCAGTCCCAGATCGGGGCAATAGCGGTTATTTCCTGCAAAGCGGGAATACCGGCATTCTCATTGATGGAGGTTCGGGAGCATTACGGAAAATGGCTGATTTCGGTTTGGATTATCTTGACATTGATGGAATCTGCTACTCACATCTTCATCCTGATCACACATTTGACCTTATTCCTTTACTGTTTGCGCTAAAACACGATCCTAGAGCCGAAAAACGATCAGTACTCAAGATAACAGCTCCAATCGGTTTTAAACACTATTTCAAAAGCCTCATGGATATTTATGAGGAATGGGTAATGCCAGAGGATCTAGATGTCGAAATCGAGGAAATCTCAAGAGGTTCTTCGTCCATTGACAATATTTCCTTCCAATGTGGCCATACAGAACACACTGAACAGAGTATTACCTACCGTTTTTCTGACGGAGATGGAGGAGATTTATTTTACTCAGGTGATACCGACTACTGTGAGGAACTTCTATCTAGCGCAAGCGAAGTCGATTTAATGATTCTCGAATGTTCATTTCCCGATGATGACAAAAGACCGGGACACCTGACTCCTATGGAGTGCGGAAAAATCGCTGCTAAAACTGAATGTGGGAGACTTGTACTCACTCATTTCTATCCACATATTATAGGAACAGATATTATATCCTCAGTCGCAAAAAACTTTGAAGGTCCTGTAGATTTAGCATATGACGGAATGGAGTTAGAAATCTAATGGGTATGTCCCGCATAGCTCGAGTCTTTCTTTTATTCATCGGTGTAATTCTCATTGGTGCGAGCGGTTACAAAATACTCGGCGGGGAAGAATGGTCTTTTTTGGACAGCATTTATATGGCAGTAATAACTTTATCTACTGTAGGATTTGATGAGGTTAGAGAACTCACACCAAATGCGAAGGTATGGACAATAATACTTATTTCATTTGGCATAGGGATAGTGTTCTACGCATTTAGCCAAGCTACCGAAGTTATATTAAATCTTAATCTTTTGAGGAGGAACAAGATGGAAAAAAAAGCATCAAAACTGAAGAATCATTTTATCGTCTGCGGGTATGGGCGTATGGGTAAAGTCATTTGTAAGGAGCTCAACAGCAAGAAACTCGATTTTCTGATTGTTGAGAATAACGATGAAAAAATATCCAAAATTGCAAATTTGGGTTATATATATATTGAGGGTGATGCCACTGCCGACGAAACACTTGAAAAATCCTGCATAGAGCAGGCAAAAGGACTGGTTGCAGTCCTAAGTAACGATTCCGATAATCTGTTTGTTACTATGTCAGCAAGAACATTAAATCAGGAATTGTTCATCACTAGCCGCTGCAGTCTGGACCAAAATGTCTCAAAAATGAAGCGAGCAGGCGCTAACAAAGTGATAAACCCTTATGTAGCAGGAGGACATAAAATGGCTGAACTGCTCATAACTCCATATGTTGAGGACACAGTAGAAATTACTGCACCTAAACACAACATTGATCTTTTAATTGAGGAAATAAACCTAGCTACAATCATTCAATTTCACGGTGTTACTATCAGAGATTCTAATATAAGAGAAAATTATCAACTTTTAATTGTAGGTATAATTGATGGGGAGGGAGAGACATCACTGAACCCTGATCCTGATTACAAAATGACAATAGCTGATACACTGTTACTTCTGGGAAAAAAAGAGAGTTTATTGAGATTTAAGCAACTAATTGATAGAGAAACATCTCAACTATAAATTTATTAATATACGCTGATAATATATATTATGTCGCTTTCTATTCTAAAGAGCTAATATCAATCTATAACAATATTCACAAGCCGATTAGGGACTACTACTACCTTTAATATCTCTTTTCCGTCTGTCCATTTCTGAATTTCAGGTAATTCTTTGGCTGTCTGTTCTAGAATTTCTACATCGGTATCATTGTCAATTTGGAATTCACCCCTGAGTTTACCATTTACCTGCACAGCAATATTAATCAGGTCTTCTTTAGCAAAAATTTCATCATAAGTTGGCCAGGATTCATATGATATGGTTTTTGTGTGGCCAAGACGATGCCATATTTCTTCAGCAATATGCGGAACGAACGGGCTCATCAGTAATATAAATGTCTCTGCATTTTCTCTAGAAATTGTCAATCTAGACTTCATTTTATTACCAAGAGTCATAAGTGCTGATATAGCCGTATTAAACCTAAGGTTTTTAATATCATTCGTCACTTTCATGACAGTTCTATGTAGAAGTTTATATAACTTTTTATCTTCAGATGGATCTTCATCCGTTATCTGAATACCACCATTTTCAAAATCAAATATTCTCCAGATACGATTGAGAAAGCGATGACTTCCCTGTAAACCTGTTGTGCTCCACGGCTTAGCTTTCTCTAAAGGACCCATAAACATCTCAAAAAGACGAAGTGAATCAGCTCCTGTAGATTCGATTATTTCATCAGGATTTATTACATTACCCCGGGATTTGCTCATTTTGGAGCCGTCTTCACCTTGTATCATACCTTGATTAAACAATTTTTGGAACGGTTCTTTAGTCGAAACAAGACCAAGATCATACAAGACATGATGCCAGAAACGGGCATAAAGAAGATGAAGAACAGCATGTTCCTGACCACCAATGTATAAATCAATAGGCATCCAATACTCTTCTTTATCTTTTGACCACGGCTCTTCCATGTTATGTGGATCAAGGAATCTAAGATAGTACCAGCACGACCCTGCCCATTGAGGCATGGTATTTGTCTCTCTATGATATGTTTTATTCTCTATTTGGACATCAATCCAATTTTTTACTTTAGCGAGAGGAGATTCTCCTGATCCTGTCGGTTGATAACTTTCAACTTCAGGAAGGTTAACAGGTAGTTCACTTTCAATTACTGGAATAGTATTTTCATCAAGATCATGAAGTATCGGTATAGGTTCCCCCCAATATCTCTGACGTGAGAAAAGCCAATCACGTAGCTTGTAATTAACTGCTTTCTCACCTTTTCCAGAATTTGAAAGCCATTCAGTTATCTTCTCAACGGCTTCCGGAACTCTCATTCCATCTATAGAAAATGAACCATCAGGAGTAGTAGAATTGATAAGCTTTCCTTCAACATTATCAACATAAGCTTCTTCAGATATATTGCCACCTGAGACTACTTCTACGACAGGTAAGTCAAATGCATTAGCAAATTCCCAATCACGCTGGTCGTGTCCGGGTACAGCCATGATGGCACCTGTACCGTAACTCATCAATACATAGTCAGATATCCAAATGGGAATTTCCTTTTCATTAACAGGGTTTATTGCCTGTGTACCGAGATATACTCCGCTCTTTTCCTTAGCTAATTCTGTTCTATCTAAATCAGACTTTCGAGATGCATATTCAATATATTTATCTACTTCCTTTAATTTATCAGGAGGAGTGAGTTTTTTTACCAATGGATGTTCAGGTGCAAGCACCATGTAAGTTGCGCCGAAAAGTGTATCAGGTCGGGTTGTGAAAACAGTTATTTTTGTTTTGATAGTGGGTAGTTGGAAAATCACATCAGCACCTTCAGAGCGTCCAATCCAGTTACGCTGCAATTCCTTTACACTATCAGGCCAATCGAGGTCATTCAATCCGTCAAGAAGGCTTTCAGCATAATCAGTGATCTTGAGCATCCATTGCCGCATGGGTACTCGATAGACAGGATGCTCTCCCCTTTCAGATTTTCCATTAATAACCTCTTCGTTTGCCAGCACAGTTCCAAGTTCAGGACACCAATTCACTGGAACCTCAGCTTGATATGCCAATCCTTTATTATAGAGCTGCAAAAATATCCACTGTGTCCATTTATAATAATTAGTATCAGTCGTGTTAATTTCGCGACTCCAGTCATATGAGAATCCAAGCATCTTAAGTTGACGACGATAATTTTCTATATTAGAAGCAGTTGTCTTTGCAGGATGAGTTCCGGTTTCCAATGCATGTTGTTCAGCAGGTAGACCAAACGCATCCCATCCCATTGGATGAAGTACATTAAACCCCTTCATCCTTTTATATCGGGAAACTATATCAGTAGCTATATAACCCAGTGGATGTCCGACATGCAAACCTTGACCAGATGGATAGGGAAACATGTCAAGCACATAGTATTTTGGAAGATCTGAGCTGTCCTCAGTTCGAAAGGTTTCATTTTCCTCCCAGAATTTCTGCCACTTGGATTCTATAGTTTTGTGATCGTATTTGGACATTCAGACGCGAGTTTTAGATATATCTACTATTTCGAGGGTTTTCTTTAGTTTCTATCATGGTTTAGTCGGGGTGGGGAGATTCGAACTCCCGACCTCGTCGTCCCGAACGACGCGCGCTAACCGGGCTGCGCTACACCCCGAAATGATATCAGTTAATTTAGTATTGTCATCAATTAAAAGAGATACTTTATTAAAACGAATCCTCCGACGAGAAGAATAGCAAAAATAATGCTCAACATGTTAAAATAGCGATCAATAAAAACTTTAATTCTTTCGCCAAAATAATATATGAGAGCACTAACAGCAAAAAAACGTAGAGATCTTCCTAAAATGGAAGCTCCCATAAACTCCATAAAATTAGCATTAGCAGCTCCTGCCGTGATGGTGAAAACTTTATAAGGTATTGGTGTCAACGCTGCTACCAGAATGGCAATGAAATTGTGTTCCTGGAATGTCTGAGCCAAGGATTGATACTGTTCCTGATATCCATAAAAATCTATGATAGAATGACCTACATACTGCATGAGATAAAAACCAATGATGTATCCGCCGATTCCACCGAGTACAGAGAAGAGCGATGTGTAAGCAGCATAACGGAATGAGTATTTAGGAATTGACAGTGCCATAGCGATAAGCAGAACATCAACAGGTATGGGGAAAAAAGATGATTCCGCAAATGCCAAGATAATTAATGCAGGAACTGCATAAGGTGTTTCAGCCCAATGCAGCACCCAGTCGTATAATTTTCTTAACCATTTCATTTGATTTACCAGAAAAAACTGCGAAAGTACATGGTGATGAATTTAAGAGTATCACGGATATTTCTCATGGATGACTTTTCGGTACCATAAATAGTCGGAATTTCTACATGGCTTACACCGTACCCTCTTATCAGTGATTTGATGAGTATTTCACTTTCAAACTGGAATCCGTCTTCGATGAAATCATGACATCTACAGGAATTCATAGGATAGAGTCGAAAACCACACTGTGAGTCCATTACATGTTTACCAGTCCGAATAGAGATTAATAAAGAAGTGACTATGTTAGAAAATCGTCTGTGTAATGGCATAACCGAATAATCCGAACGGTAACCAATAACAATTTCATCTTCTGCTGACTTTTGAAGAAAATGCTGAATAAATTTGGGAGGATGCTGCATGTCTCCGTCTAAAGTTAGGACATATTTGTAATTGTTTTCTACAGCGTACCTCATCCCTGTTTTGAGTGCTCTCCCCTTCCCAAAGTTGTGATGGTGAGATAAGTAGGCATATCCAAGCTGTTTTAGAATAATTTGAGTATCATCTTTACTACCGTCATCAATAAACAAAATGTCAGCTTGAGCATGGAGTTGTAGTTCACTACAAAACTCATGAAGATGCATTTCGGCATTGAAAAGAGGAACAATAATCAGTATATCATCGGGCATGGAAAGAAATTAGGCATTAGGATTAATAAACTGATTGTGGAACTCAATCCAACGTGGCAGAACGTTTTGGAGCATAGTTGTCGGTGGGATAAAAGCAATCCGCATATGTTGAGTTCCTTTCTTTTGACCGAAACCACCACCATTTACGGTACTAAGACCTGTCTTTTCAAGAAGAGCCATACAGTAATCAAAATCGTTTTTACCGTCTGGTAGTTTGTTCAATCTAGGAAAAAGATAAAGTGCCCCTATTCTACCAAAGCATTCTACAGAGTCCATTTCTTTAAATGCTTCCTTGATCATGGTTGCCTTTTTAAACTGATTATTAAGTACGGTACTCTTTTCTTTCTCGAAAAGAGCATAAGAGTCGTCACCCTTTTGTGGGGGATTTACCACCATATAAATGAGTGCCTGGCCCACAGTATTGGAACAAAGGCTGACCGATGCCTGCTTAACCAGGATGTCTATTAAATGAGCATCACTTCCGGTAATCTTTGGAGGATTCCGAACTTCCAGATAACCTCCTCGATGTCCACATTCTCCGTGGAAACCTTTTGAAGCACTGTGAAGACTGAAAAGTGTGATATTCTTCTCTCCTACTGACTTTGCAAAAGATATAAATTCCGCTCCATATAGATTATCCTGATAAACTTCATCGGCTATGATAGCAAGATCGTTTTCTTCAGCAAATTTTATGACATCATTAATACTTTCTCCATCCAGTATTGCTCCTGTCGGATTCCCCGGATTGATTACGACAATAGCCTTGACATTCACTCCATTCTTCCGAGCTTCTGTTATTGATTCATCGAGAATATCACGGTTAAGTGCCCAGTCATTGTCTTCATCAGGAAAATAATTTACCTGTACTCCACTACATCTTTTAATAGTAGCTGAATAAAGAGGATATTGTGGAATGGGAATCATGATACCATCATTGGAATTAGCGATCAATAATTCAATAATATTTCGTGCTCCTGCACTTGCACCATCAGTCAGAAAGATACTTTCCGGATCTGACGTTACACCGCCTGAATTTGTCACATCATCACGTTCATCAATAAACCGCGCTATAGCTTCCCGGATGAAAAATGGTCCCTTACTATCAGTGTAAGCGCCTAGCCCTTTCCCACACGAAAGGAACTCTTCAGCGTAGTCTAGTACATCTTTCGAGATAAAGTCTCCTCTACTCCTCTCAGTAGCAATCGAATCTGGATATTCCATGAGACTGAGAACCTGCCTGTAGAAGGTAATTGGCTTTTGCCCAATCGCTTGGGGATTCCCGAGATTACACGGAATGATATCTCTACCCTGTTGTGCAAGCTCCTCTGCTCTTTTAGCAAGGGGACCGCGGACGGCGTATTCAAGGTCAATAAGATTTCTATTATACGTATTTTTTTGAGACATATTATATTTTGTTATTTGAAACTGATAATGTCGGAGCGGCGAGATTTGAACTCGCGACCCCCTGAACCCCATTCAGGTGCGCTACCGGGCTACGCCACGCTCCGTAAGATATTAGAAATTAATCGTATAATACACTATCCTCCAAATAATAACATGATAGCACATACTTTCTGATTGAATCAGATATTAACTATTGACGAGACAATAGTTCAAGAATCTCTTGAAGTTCGATTTTAATCGAGGAGAGGAGTTTTTTATACTCATTAGAATGGACATTACTCTCAGTCTCAATATCAATGTCTCCCTTCTGTTCTCGTCGTAATTTCTCTCTGGCACCGGCGATTGTGTATTTTTTATTATATAGAAGATTTTTTATCCTGAGTACTAAATCAATATCTTTTTTTCGATACTTGCGATTCCCTGCACGGTTTTTCTGAGGACGAAGCATGGGAAATTCTGTTTCCCAATATCTTAAAACGTACTGCTTTAAATCTACTAATCCGCTGACTTCACCGATTGAGTAATATAGCTTCTTTATTTCTGATTGTGACTTTACCATAGCACTTAAAGTTATTCTTTATATATTCCCTCTGCAAGTATTTAATCATGGGTCTAATGATTACATAAATAGATACTTGAGATCTTCTTTAAATAGAGATGATTATTATTTAATACTATTTGCAGCTATACTGGCATTATTACAGAATGAAATAACCATTTGTTTGGTCAATTGAAACGTTAATTGAACGTCTGTTAATCTTTTTGAAAAAGCTTTATTGGTCTCAATTGAATAAACATTCCAGCGATACAGACAGTTACGTTCTGGAAAATTGTGTTTTCTAAAAGTGAGTGGCAATAGAATCTTCTTATACCCACAATCTAATGCACTGTTTATGACCCTCCAATCAGCTCTTCCGAAAGGTGGCACTAAATATTCAATTGCTTTTCCGGTTAAATCCTCAAGTTTCTTTTTTGACTCTTCAAGTTCATTCATTAGCTGATGTCTATTCATACCAATTAGACATTTATGACTCTTGGTGTGAGAACCAATCGTCCAACCAGCTGCAGAAAGCTCTCTTACTTGATTTAATGTTAAATGCGGATATGTCAAAAAACCAATGTTCGAATCCCATCTATTGTTTTTTCCAATAAAGTCGCTAATTAAAAATACTGAACCTTTCCCTCCTACTTCGTTTAACCTGGGATAAGCGTTGGTGAAAACTGTCTCATAACCATCGTCAAAAGTAAAATAAACAGATTTATTATTATGTGAGTATTCATTAAGCGGAGTAGCTACATAATCTAATTTTTGTAAGATCGAAAGCTGTTGAGAATATTTTTGTGGAGAAATAGTAGTTAATCCCCATTCAAATCGATTGGAGATCTTATGATACGTCAGAATAGGAGGTAAATTCGTAATTTTATCCAGGTAAAATAGAATCGCCCTTCAATTAATTTAAAATTGAAGGGCGATCATTATAACCATTATCAGTTATTTTGGTGACGTGGTCGTCTTCCTCTATCATTTCGCTTATGATTAGGACGCCCACCCCGATCATTACGAGGTTTACGAGGTCTTTCTACATACCCTTCCGGTGGTTCCTTAAGCGCCTTCATACTAAGACCAAATTTGCCAAATTCGCCTAATTCAATGACTTTCACCTCTATTGTCTGATCTATTTTCAGTACGTCTTCCACTTTATTAGTGCGTTCGTAAGCTATTTCGCTAATATGCAATAGCCCCTCTTTTCCAGGAACCAATTCAACAAAAGCACCAAAATTGGTTATCCTGCGGACCTTACCTTCGAAGACCAAGCCAACTTCTGGTTCTTTAACTGTCATTTCTACCATATACTTACCTCTGGCACAATCCTCAGCTGACTGAGATGAAATCACTACAATACCGTCATCATCTACTTCCACATCGCACCCACTTTCTTTGATGATATTTCGGATATTTCGTCCGCCAGGTCCGATAAGCTCTCCGATTTTCTCTGTATCGATAACAGTATGTACGATTTTAGGAGCATGATCAGAAAGTTCACTGTTAGGTCCATCAATTGCTTCTTTCATCAAGCCGAGAATATGCATTCTACCGGTTTTTGCCTTATCCAGTATTTTCGCGATGAGATTCTGACTAATTCCATCTATCTTTAAATCAACTTGAATTGAAGTGATACCTTTTCTAGTTCCAGCAACTTTGAAGTCCATATCTCCGAAATGATCTTCTTCACCGAGAATATCAGAGAAGAGAACTTCTTTCTTACCATCCTTAACAAGGCCGACAGTTACACCTGCAACTGGTGATATTATGGGTACTCCTGCATCCATCAAAGCTAGTGAACCAGCACAGACAGATGCCATGGAAGATGATCCGTTAGACTCTAAAATATCTGAGACAACTCGAATTGTATAGGGAAAGTCCTCAAACTTTGGCAAAATAGACTTAAGTGCTCTTTCCGCCAGGTTTCCATGACCTACTTCCCTTCGACTCAATCCCAAATATCGTTTAATTTCACCTACACTAAAAGGAGGAAAGTTGTAGTGCAGCATGTATTTTTTCTTGAACTCTCCGTCAATATCATCTACGTACTGCTCATCAGATTTCGAGCCTAATGTTATAGTACATAAACTTTGCGTCTCACCGCGAGTAAATAGAGAACTTCCGTGTGTTCTAGGGAGAAACCCCAACTTGATGGAAATAGGGCGAATTTCGTCCATATTCCTGCCGTCTACACGTATTTCTTTAAGTAAATTGGAACGAAGTTCTTTTTTGTACTGTGCAGTAACCAACTTTCTTATGACACTATCTTGATCGGGAAACTCCTCTTCCATGGATTCAATCAGCTCATTAGTAAGATCAGATTGTGCATCTTTTCTTTGTCCTTTTTCTTGAATTTTCAAGATATCGGTCATTCTTTTTCCAATATTCTCATTAGTCTTTGTTTCTAGGTCAGCATCAATTTGGGGAATATCAAATTCACGCTTTTCGATGGAAAGCTCGCTGCTGAATTCAATCTGAAACTTTATGATGTCTTTTATTGCTTCGTGAGCATACTGCACAGCTGAGAAAATTTCATCCTCGGATGCTTCCTTTGATTCACCCTCCATCATGATTATACTTTCTTCATTTCCAGTAACAACCATGTCGATCTTACTGTCATCAATTTGCTCATAAGTAGGATTTAAAATCATTTTATCATTTACTAATCCAACTCTAACTGCTGCTATGGGTCCATTCCACGGAATATCAGATGACATGAGAGCCACAGATGTTCCAATGGTACCCAAAGTGTCCGCAGGGTTTTCCTGATCTGTTGAAAGCAGATTAATAAAAATCTGTGTCTCGCAACGGAACCCTTCGGGGAAAAGCGGACGAATTGGACGATCCGTAAGTCTGGCAGCAAGGATTTCTTTCTCAGTAGGTCTACCTTCTCGCTTGAAATAACCACCAGGAATTTTTCCAGCTGCATAACCTCTTTCCCTGTATTCAACAGAAAGTGGGAAAAAGTCTATGCCCTCCCGAGGTGACGAGCTTGAATTCACTGCCACCAAAATAACTGTTTCGCCATAAGTTAACAGAATTGAGCCTGCAGACTGCCTGGCCATAGTGCCAGTTTCCAAAGTGAGAGTACGTCCCCCTAATTCCATAGATTTCTTGATTTCTTTAGTCATTATCCTTCTCTTTCCTTTCGTATCATTTATTATTATCTTCTAATTTCTAACTCATCAATCAGCTTTTTATAGCTTTCATAATCTGTCTTTTGTAAATACTTAACGAGCTTTCTCCTTTTACTAACCATCTTAATCAAACCTCGTCTAGAATGATGATCCTTTTTATGTTCTTTAAAATGATCTTGAAGACCCCTAATATTCTCAGTAAGCAGAGCTATTTGAGATTCAGCAGAACCACTGTCTTTTTCATTCTTGCCATATTTATTGATTATCTCTCTTTTTGATTGTCTTGTAAGAGACATTATTGTACCTCCTTATATACAGTCATACGAGAATAGCAAAATTCTCGATCCTTGTCTAATTGTCTGATTAATGAATCAGTACTTTCAAATTTCTTTTCATCTCGAATTCTTTCAAGAAATTGGATCTCGATTATTTTATTATAAAGATTATTGGTTATATCACTTTCAAAGAAGTGAATTTCCATAACGAATTCTTCTTCACCAAAAGTTGGTCGATATCCTAAATTACACATTCCATAAATACATTCATTACCTATCATTCCCCTGGCAAAATAAACGCCACATCCGGGAACAAGCTGATTTGCTATTTCCGGTACAAAGTTAGCTGTGGGAAAATTTAGATTTCTTCCTCTTCCTGAACCATGAACAACTTTGGCATTAAAACCAAAAACCCACCCTAGCTCAAATGATGCTCTCTGGACATGGCCATCTGTAATAAGATTACGAATTCTTGTGCTACTTAATACCTCATCCTGATCTTTTACAGGATTAACAACTTCTACTAGAAAATCATATTTGTCAGATATTTTCTCCAAAAATGCACTGTTTCCTTCTCTGTTAAAACCAAAATGATGATCATAACCAACGATGATTTTTTGAGGAGAGAAATAAGAACAAATTATGTCATCTACAAATGATTTTGCACTCTTTCTAGAAAATTCGAGATCGAACGGAATCACAACAGTTATATCAACTCCCAGTTCTTCCAATAATTGCTCTTTTTTCTGTTGACTCAATAGAATCTCAAAATCAGTAGAATTTTCTGAGAGTATTTGTTTAGGATGTGGATCAAACGTCATTACAACTGATATTTCTCCAAAGGCATTTGCAATATTTGTTACTTTCCCTATAATTTCTTGGTGTCCTCTGTGAAGACCATCAAATGAGCCTATTGTTAATACAGTGTTTCGAGCTGACACAATATCCTTCAATTTTCTGTAAATTTGCATAATTGTTTAATATCTTTGAGTTGAATGGCATCATCGAGTAAAAAATCACCTACTCTTGTCCTTAAAAGAGAAATTAGATGTCCTACTGTTCCTAAAGACTTAGCAATATCTACTCCAAGCTGCCTGATATAAGTTCCCTTAGAACAAGTTACAGAAAACGTTATATCATTTTCTTGAAAGTCCAATAATTTCAATCTACTAATTTCAATTTCTATAGGTTCTCGATGAATTTCGATATTCCTGCGAGCTAATTTATACAGACGAGTACCATTTACTTTTTTAGCAGAATACATCGGGGGGATTTGCTGTTGTTTTCCGATTAATTGACTAAAAACAGTTTTAATATCTTTATCAGTTAATTTAGGAATTTCAGCAGACTCCACTACTTTTCCATCTCGATCGCCAGAATCAGTAGAAATACCTAATCGAAGAGTAGCAATATAATCTTTTTCTGACCCGGAAATAGCACCTAGCTTGCGTGTAGATTCTCTACTAACGCCGATTACAAGCAAACCCTCAGCAAAAGGATCAAGTGTCCCTGCATGACCTACTTTCTTTTCTCCTGTAATGTTTTTCACCTTTCTGATGATGTCAAATGAAGTAGGGCCAGAAGGTTTATTAACAGCGATAATCATATCTACTTCTTATTCTGATTACGAGTTGAAGAAAGTAAACGATCTATTTTCTCGACTTCTTCGAATGAATCATCATAAAAAAATTTTAGTTCAGGAACAGATTTTGCAATTAATTCACTACCTAATAGTTTTCTTAAATATCTTCCTCGAGTCTGAAAATATTCCTCAATCTTATCCACAGAAACTTTTCTGTTTAGTACACTAACGTAAATACGGGCTGAGCGAAGGTCATTTGACATTTTCACATCTGAAATTGTGGTAAAACCAATCTCAGTTGTATCGATCTCTTTTAACATTAAATCACTTAATATCTTTTGAACTTCGTGACCAAACCTATCTTTTCTGCTATAGGGTTTTCGGGGCATAATATTAATAGTTGTTAGTTCTGTTGAAAAATAAATATCAAATAATCCTTAGTTAAGAGTTCGTTTTACTTCTTTTTTGCTGTAAGTCTCAATAACATCTCCCTCTTCGAATTTCTTGACTCCATCTATTCCTATTCCACATTCCTTTCCTTCTTCGATGGAGCTCACATCATCTTGAAAATGTTTCAAGGATGTAATAGAACCTTCATGAAGTATTTCATCATTTCTTACTAATCGGGCAAGGTCCTTTTTCGAGATTGTTCCATTATTTACTTTACAACCTGCAATTGTTCCAAGTCGAGAAAATTTGAAAACCTGTAAAACATCTGCTTTTCCTAAAGGTTTCTCAACAATCTCAGGTTCTAACAAACCTTCTAAAGCAAGTTTGATCTCGTTCACAGCATCGTAAATAACAGAATAATGGCGAATGTCAATTCCACTGTTTTTTGCAAGGAGTTTAGCATTGGAATGTGATGTAACGTTAAATCCAATTACAATAGCTCCTGATGCTTGAGCCAAAAGGACGTCTGACTCAGAAATATTACCTACCCCAGTATGTACAATATCAACACCTACTTCATCACTCGGAATTTCACGAAGAGTGTCTACTAGAGCTTCAATTGAACCATCCACATCAGCTTTTACTATCAAGGGTAGAGAACTTATCAATCCTTCACGTATTTCTTGTGATAAACGATCAAGTGTCATTGCGCGCATCATTTGGCTATCTATCTCTCGTTGAACACGTTGCTTTTCAGACGAAATACGTCGAGCTTCTTTTTCATCTATTACTACTGCAAAACGATCTCCCGCCTGTGGAGGCAATTCAAATCCTAGTACCTGGACCGGATCAGATGGACCGGCTTGGTCAATCCTAATATTTCTCTCATTCATTAAAGCCCGAACTTTTCCAAAAGAATTTCCACATAAGAATGGATCTCCTACTTTAAGAGTCCCTTTTCGTACTAATAGAGTAGCAACAGGACCGTGACCTTTATCAAGCCTTGATTCTACCACAGTACCTCTCGCTAAAGTATCTGGATTGGCTTTTAATTCTAGTACATCTGTTTCCAAAGCTAACAATTCAAGAAGTTCTGTAATACCCTCACCAGTTTTAGCAGATATGTGCACACACTGCACTTTTCCACCCCAATCTTCAACAACGATACCATTTTCAGATAGAGATCCTTTTACGCGATCAAGATTGGCATCTGGCAAATCAATTTTATTGATAGCTACCACTAACGGTACTTCAGCAGCCTTAGCATGGTTAATTGCTTCAATAGTTTGCGGTTTAACACCATCGTTTGCAGCAACGATTAAAATCACTACATCAGTAACCTGAGCACCGCGAGCTCGCATAGCAGTAAAAGCTTCGTGACCCGGAGTATCAAGGAATGTTATTTGCTTTCCGTCCTCAAGTATTACCTCATACGCACCAATATGCTGAGTAATTCCGCCTGATTCTCCAGCTACCACGTTAGTATCTCTGATATAATCGAGGAGAGAGGTTTTACCGTGATCAACATGACCCATTATAGTCACGACTGGAGCACGAGGAACAGCCTTCTTTACGTCTTCTTCAGTATTATCAAAAGAGAACAGCTCATCAGATGTTTCCTCAACTTGAACAGCCTCTACACCAACATCTTCCGAAATGAGACTGATGGTATCAAAATTTAAGCGCTGATTCATTGTCGCCGGGATACCAAGTTCAAAACATTTAGAAATGATTTCAGGAGGTGAAATATCTAGAATTTTTGCTATCTCCTGCACAGTCATAAACTCTGTCATTTTTATTTTGCGGATGATATCTCCGTCAAAATCCACATCATCATCCTTAGTCTTTTTATACTTTTTACGTTTGGCTTTGGTATCAACCTGAGCCATCGTTTTTTTAATTGTGGATTCAATAGAAGCATGTTTCGCTTTTTCCTCATCAGTTTCTGGAGCTTTCTTTTTAGTTGCTCGCCTCCTAGGAGTCTCAATTTTAGCTTGAATTTCAGCTACATCAATTGACCGAAACTGCATTTTATCACGCTCAGGTGATTCAATTTCATTCTTTTCACTCTTTCCTTTTTTTGTCTTAGAAGGTTTCTTAGACTTCTTTTTCTCTTCTTTTGCTTTTTGAGCTTCCTCTTCCTTTTTTATGTTTTCTTCTTCTTCTTTTAATTTCTTTTCTTTTTCTTCTATGATACGCTGCTCTTTAGGCATCATAATTTCGAAAGATTGAGAAGATTGTAATGTTTCCTCCAACTTTTTTGAGTGAATTTCTTTACGAACTTGTTCTTTTCTGTATCTCTCAACACTTAATCGATCCTGTTCAAATTCTTCAAGGATTAATTGGTATGCCTCCTCGTCAACAAGACTCATGTGACTCTTAACCTCAATACCATTCTTTTTAAGGAGATCCATGATATCTTTATGCGAAATATTAAAATTTTTCGCGATCTGGACTATTCTTTTACCTGTTGCTACATCAGTCGCCATTATACTTCTGCCTCAACTTCTTCTTTTATTTCTTTGACTGATATATCTTTATCGTTAGACAAAGTATCATCTACTACAGTGTTCACATTTTCTTCAACAGGTTCATCTTTTCCTAGAGATTCAAGGAAAGTGTTGATTTTTGTGGCTACTGAGTCAATAAAATGTTCGCCGATTCCCTTAACTTCAAGAAGTGTTTCTTGATTTGCATCTTGAAAGTCCTTAATCGTAATAATCTCAGCTACATCCAGAAGAGAAACCATTCGAGTAGTCAAACCTTTTACGTCACTCAATTTAATTGCAGATCCTTCAGCCGATACTCTTCGCTCAGCTTCAATAGTGTATCCTGTCACCTCACTTGCCAGAGTCACATTTAGATAACTTTTTCCTACGCCTGATTCCATATCTTCATCATCAAAAACAGCTACACAATATTTCTGTTCATCATCAATGCGAAGATTAATCGGTTTAGCGGGTGATAAAGCTCGTGAAATTAAAACTTCAGACTGACTACTGTAGTTTATTACATCAATTTTTTCTCCATTTAATTCTCTTACTACAGCTTGAATTCTGCTCCCTCTCATACCTACACAAGCCCCCACGGCATCTATTCGTCTATCTGTCGATTTAACTATCAATTTTGATCTTTCACCAGAGGCTCTGGCTATTGATGTAATAACTATTATACCATCTTCTATTTCGGGGACTTCCATTTCAAACAACTTTGATAAAAACTGATTATCTGAACGAGAAATGATAATATCGGGTCCTCTCGGGGTCATTTCTACAGACTTAACAATCCCACGAACAGTCTCACCTCTTCGAGGTCTTTCCGATGGAATTTGTTCTTTTTTAGGTAAACGCATTTCACTTTGCTCATTGAAGAGATGGATATTATCCCGTTGAATTTGACGAACTTCTCCAACTATGATTTCACCTACTCTAGCAAAATAGTCCTCAAAAATATATTGTCTTTCAATATCCTTTATTCTTTGAGAAAGAAATTGCCGGGCAGTCATAATAAGACGACGTCCAAAAACAATAGGATCAATCACTTCAACAAATGGATCACCTACAGAAAGATCTGGTTCTACTTCACACGCTTTTTCCAAATCGATTTGAGTGGCAGGATCATCGACCTCTTTTACAATTGTTTTTTCTTGGTAAATTTCAATTTCACCTTTATCAATATTAACTAAAACAGAACAATTAGAAGCATCACCGAATTGTTTTTCAAGAATAGTTAAAAATAAATCCTCGAGAATTGTACCGAGTTCTGTCCGATCAATGTTCTTCTCTCTGGCAATATCAGAGAAACACAGTATTAGTTCTTGATTATTCAATTCTTCCTCCAGGTTCCTATTTATATAAGCTCTTCAAAATAGTCCCAATTTTATTTACCCATTTTATGTAAAAGAAACCTCGACATTTTCAGTTCGTTTTCCAATTCTATCCTTTTCAGTTTAACCTAATGTTACCAAAAAGGTGGGTTTTGACCCACCTTACAGTTCAGAATTTACCCTTACTACCGAAGAGTAGCAAGATAAATAGACTATTATTACTACAAGCTATAAAACGAGATAATAAAAGAAAATATTACTTATTTGAACTTCTAGAAATTCTTGTTATTAGAGTTTCATACCTTGGCTCAATTTGAGGAATAATAGAGATTGATTTCAATATTTCTTCAGCACGGTTTATTTCACCCGCAGTTATAAAAGCTTCAACTGCATTTAACTTGTTCACCGCTTTGATATAATTTACAGACGACTTTTCCCCAGCATTTTCAAATAATTCACCTGCAAGTGCTGGTTCATCATTATACAGTGCTATATTTGCTAATTGACTCATTGCTGCCGGAGAAAATAGTCCTTCTGGAGCAAGCTCTAAATACGTATCAAAATGGACTTTTGCTGCATTAGTACTGTCTAAAGCAAGGTAGATGCGGCCCATGTGGAAATGTGCCTCTATACTGGCTTCCGATTCAGGAAATGTCATTAAGAGATTATCAAATTCATTTATTGACTCTTCTGTATTGGTGTTCATATAAGAAACTGCTCGCGCTAGTATGATATTTGATTCAGCTTGTTCTGCAGCATTTCTTCTAGAAACAATCAAGAGCGTTACAATAATAATCAACAAAAGTATCGTTGGCAGTATAATTTTTCTCTTATGTTGAGCAAAATATTTCTGAAGAGAATACAACGTCTCAAGCAAAGGATCGTGGCGAATTTCTCTCTTTGTTATTTTCTTTTTAGGTTTTAGCATTTTTTCCTTATTTGTACCCCGGACCCGATTCGAACGGGTGGCCTAGCGCTTAGGAGGCGCTTGCTCTATCCAACTGAGCTACCGGGGCTTAATTCCCGTTAAAGAAAAAGGAAGAATCCAGGGTATCTCTCATGGTTATTAACTATTTCCGGCCAGCAAATATAATGAAATATTATGTTCTTCATGAACACCTTTTCTCTTCAAATTATTGATAATGTTTATAATATAAAATTTTCCGAGATTAGATCTCGAGTCATAAGTTTCTCAACTGCTTCTTTTGGGTTATCATCTTTGAATAGTACATCGTGAACAGCACTACAAATTGGCATTTCCACATTATATTTTTTTGAAAGTGCCTTAACTGACTTAGTTGTTTTAACTCCTTCAGCTACCATTTTCATATTGCTGACTACATTTTCGAGTTTTTTACCTTTTCCAATTTCTTCACCAACGTACCTATTTCGACTGTGACGACTGAGACAAGTAACAATTAGATCACCAATTCCACTAAGTCCTGAAAATGTTTCAGCTTTAGCGCCCATGTCGACACCAAGTCGAGCGATCTCAACTATTCCACGAGTAATTAATGCAGCTTTTGTATTATCACCAAAATCAATTCCATCACAAATGCCTGATGCAATGGCAATGACATTTTTTACTGACCCTCCTAATTCAACTCCTACAACATCACTGTTAGTGTATATCCTAAATGTTTCACTGGAGATTTCCTTCTGGATTAGTTTTACAGCCGATTCGCCAGTTCCACCTACAACTACAGCAGTTGGACAACCTATTGACACCTCTTCAGCATGACTGGGACCTGATAAAGAGACAATATTATCAAAAGGTAATCGAGATGTTTCATGTATGACTTCACTCATTCTGAGTAGAGAATTATTTTCAATACCTTTTGCCAAATTTACAATAGTAACTTGTTCAGTTAAATTAGGTATTTGTTTAATTACCTCTCTAACAGCGTGTGAGGGTACTGCTACTATTATTATATTGAGTTCTGATGTATTGGGAATCTCAGTGCAGTAGTCAATATTAGAGGGCATGTTGAGGTTCGATAGGAAGTTATGTACACCATTTTTCTCCATCTGACGAATGGCTAAAACATTTATATCCCATAGCGAGACTTTATGATTCATTTCAGCTAAATGTACAGCCATAGCTGCACCCCAAGAACCAGCTCCAAGTATTAAAACTCTCATAGAATCTATTTTAGATACATAATAGATTGTTCTTGATCACTCATAATCATGTCGAAATATATTGACAACAGTCTTATTTCACTGCAAATTTTTTATATATTTTAATAGCTAACAGTGTACAATGCCGGGGTGGCGGAACTGGTAGACGCGTTGGTCTCAAAAACCAATGGTCATATGACTGTGAGGGTTCGAGTCCCTCTCCCGGTACAAGTTTTTCTTTAAGGTCTAGTTGACTAGAGATATTAAATATTGAGACAATTTTTAATAAAATCTATTTCAAGTTGAAGAAGTGCTCTAATACAGGCTATCTTTCAATATATTCACGAATAACTGATCTACATGAAGTAAAAATTAAATTATGTTTACTATTATAATTCAATAAAAAACAGAAAATATTATCCGATAGTAAACTTGAAATCACACTCAAAAAACATGCTAAAGTATTACTTACATAAGAATTTATGTAAAAAGCTTGACACCGTAATATAATTGCTGTATTTTCGTATGAGGTGTAAAAGCCTCTCCCGCGAGGTAGGGGTAGATCTTCCTAGTGCTCCGAGGTCATTAAGA
>Ga0208409_1000322_pt1 | contig 21573 bp, 24 predicted proteins | sample ETNtaG_29_FD_185784 | JGI IMG/M metagenome (GOLD analysis project Ga0208409, IMG submission 185784) | Marine microbial and viral communities from oxygen minimum zone, Eastern Pacific Ocean - ETNP201406SV201 (SPAdes) (version 2) | ecosystem: Environmental > Aquatic > Marine > Oceanic ...
ATTCGATTACTGGTGGAATATTACAAAGTTTAGCAAAAAAAAATTCAAAGTTAACCAAAGGAAAAAAAGTTAGCATTGTTCACTTTGATGCTCATACAGATTGCTATGAAAAATTAGATCATTTTTTGGGAGCAAAAAAATCTGCAGCACATTGGGCCTCTTATCTTGTTAAACAAGGTAATGTCGATCCATTAACAAGTACACAAATAGGAATTAGAGGAAATCCAAGAACTTTGGATTGGTTGCAGGCAAGTTATGATATCGGTTACCAAATTATAACTATGGACGAATATAAGAAACTTGGACATGAAAAATGTTGTAAAATGATTTTGGATAGACTAGATGACAAACCAATTTATGTTACCTTTGATCTTGATTGTTTGGACGCAACAGTTGCGCCAGGCACAGCAAATCTTGAACCAGCTTTTAGAGGTTTTAATATAGACGAGGCAAGAAAACTCATACAAAGTCTTAAAGGCAAAAATATTATTGGAGGTGATGTTACGTGTTTGATGCCAACAAAAGATAATCCAAATAATATTACATCAATGGTTGCGGCTTCCATAATGTTTGAAATAATTTGTCTAATTAGTGTTAATTTAAATTGAACGAGGATCAACAATTTCGGGAATTTCAAATAGCCGCCCATATCCTTTAACGGTTAGAGATACATTAATTCGACGCAAGCAACTCCACATCATTGCCTGATTGGAGCAAATAACAGGTTTATTAGCCTCTTTCTCAATTTCCTGAAGAATATCAATGGTGCGTATTCCGCCGCAACTGATAAAAATTGCGTCTGCTTCAGGTCTATCAAGTGATAATGCAAATTCTTTTATATAACTTGGGGTAATGTTGCCCATTATAGAACCATCATCAATTTGCATTCCTTTAATATCAAGAACATTGAATCCTTGATTAGTCATGAAGCGATATTCCAGCTTATTGACTTCGTCGATATAAGGCGTGGCAACAACAATAGATCTTGCATTTAAAGCGCGAAGGCCATCAATAACGCCCGTCACCAATGTCATTGGTTGTGATTTTGGAGCGCCAAGACGTATTTGTTCAGCAACCGCATGTTCGCCAATAACAATTGAACCTGAGGTACATGCATAACAAATTAAGTCAGGTGGTGCATCAGGCTGGATTAGAGAGGCTGCTTTAGCCATTGTATCTATATGTTTACGAAGACCTTCGACATTAATTTCGTTAGGACTTGCGACAGGGGCAACAGATATTGAAACACCATCAGGAGCTAGTGTGCGGAGATTCTCCTGCATAACTGTGTCGGTTGCCATAACAATAAAACCCAAAGAACCAAGATATCCATATGAGTTACCATACTGAACTTGCTGGTAAAGATTTTTCATATTTTCTTTTCCCGTTTCTCAATTTCTCAATGAATCACCAGCACAATTAAATATTTGACCAAAGCCTTGAATATTATCTTTTATTCCTGCTTTTCTCAAACAGCTCCACACTTGAGCTTGATTACTAGTTATAACTGGTTTTTCTGTGATATTTTCAATTTCCTGTATTACCTCTACTGATCTAATTCCTCCACAACTTAAAAAAATTGCATCTGCATCATTATCATCTATTTCTAATGCAAATTTTTTCCAATATTCAGGCGTTACTCTTCCAAACTCAATACCTGTTGTTAGATTTAATCCTTGAATATTGATAATTTCAAAACCTTTGTTATGTAAAAATTCAGCTTCTTTTGTATTAATTTCATCTAAATAAGGCGTTCCTACAACTAATTTTTTTATTTGTAATTCACGTAACGCATCAACGACTCCTGTTACAAGCGTCATAGGAATTGCATACGGTGCTCCTTTTTTTATTTCAGCCATTATTTTTTCTTCACCAATAACAATAGATCCTGATGTACAACTATAACTTATGACATTTGGCTTTGCATCTGGTTGAATTCTTGACGCTGCATCTGCCATGTGATCTATATGTTTTGATAATGTTTCATTAGTTGTATAATCATCCGTCTTCAATCGCGTAACATGAATAGCTACATCTTTAGGGACAATATCAAAAAAATCACTTTCTCCCGCAAGATCAGTAGACATTAAAATAAAACCAAGTTTGGCTCTATTATGTCTTCCTTCATTCATTTCAATATTTCGAGTTTTTGAATTAATTATATCTCCAGGTTTAAACATAATTTTATAATATTATATCATTCAAAGATTTCGATAAACTTAATGCCAACACCTATAATTATAGCATCAAAGGATTGAGACATATCGTTTAAATTATTAAATCTTTAATCTCCTTGGAATGATGGGTAATTTGCTCATATCCATCTTTTGTAATTATAAAGCTATCTCCAACTTGACCTCGAAAATCTTTAGTGCTACAGCCGCCATCTACTACTAATACCATTCCAGGTTTAAGAACTGTTTTATTGCCTACAACAATTTGAGGTTCTTCTAAAACACTAAAACCAGTTCCTCGTCCACATCGGTATTTTGGATAAGGATAGCCTTCGGATTGAATGGTATCGGCGTAAGCTGCATGTACTTCTTCTGCCGTAACACCTGGACGAAGTACATCTAAAGCAGCTTTTTGAGACTTTACTGCAACTTCTTGAGCTTTTATTTGTTCTTTATCCTTAATTTCTTCAACCCAAAAAACGCGATCAAAACCTAATCTAAATCTATGAAAATTTGTTGATCCGCAATAACAAACAAATACAGGTTCTCCTCTTTTGACTAATTTTGTTGTGGGGCGATGATGTGTTCTAGGCAAATCTTTCCCGGAGGCCATTACAGGCAAGAAATGTATGTTTGGTGACATGCTTGTATTATTCGGATAGTGAGTTTTTAAAAGTTCAGCTGCCTTTCTGGTGCCTGCTTGTGATTGCGCGATAGCAATTTCGTATTCAGGAACGTTATGTCCAATTGCTTTTTTTGCTCCTTCCATCATAGCCATGGCAACTTCTCCCGCATGTCTTGCAATCTTTAATTCTTCATCTGTTTTAATCACGCGGATGTCATTTATTATTGGGGTTATATCTCCCATAGGTTTGCCATTCATTAATTCAGATAAATAAATACTTACTGGCGCATTTATCTTGTATTTCTCGCATGCAATATTTATATTTTGTTTTATAATTTTTGGTAAAAATTCTCTCCATTCATTACCAACGCCGTCATTCCAAGTTTCTATTTTCTTTATAGGAGCATCCTCTGGCACTAAAAAGACGTCCAATAAAGGTGTGATCAATGTGCTTTCATCATCTTTTGGTACAAGGAGAATTGTCGGCCGACCAAATTCCATATGAACAAAATTGTGGTATCCGGTAAAGTAATACAGATTGTCATCATCGGTTATAACTGCAAGGTCTATATTGTCTTGCCTCATTTTTTCTCTTAATTTAAGTAAATTTTTTTTAAACATTTATCCTTACGATTTTATCAGATGTTAAACCAAGGAAGCATCAAAAAATAACTAAAGTGTGTTAAATTTTTCAATTCTATCATCAAGAGAAAGCATGCGATTATAATGATCAAGCCAAAATTGTTGATCTCTTCTTTTTTCAAAATCACTTAAATTCACTCCTTGTTGTTCAACCCATGTGTAATATCCTAAATTGAATATCCTTTCTTTATCATTTTGAGATAATTCAAGCATATTATCTGAATCAATTTTCTTTAAATATTTTTTATATATATTTGAGCAAGCTGCATTGTCAAAAGCACCTTGGTAATTATTTTTTGTTTTTTCCAATTCTGATAAATAAAGATCAGCTCCATCAGTTGCAACTGTTATAATAGCATCTTCTTTTCCTAAATTCATATATTTAGCTAATTTTATTGATGCTATAATATTTGCTATACTTGAAAGACCAAATTCAGGCAATGTGTTCACCAATGAATTATTTAATCCCAATTTATTAATTAAATATTCTTTGCCAATTTTAGTATTAAATACTAAATTTAAATTATCAGTAGCTTTATCAGAAACATCTACTACAAAATCAGTATTCATAACATTATGAATCAGCGGAACAAGTTTATCTCCAATCCCTTGAATATTATGCTCTCCATAACCATTTTTTAGTAATGTTGGGCATTCAAGTGCCTCAACCACAGCAGTTAAAGTCCCCAAACTATTTTTAAGATAATCTCCTGCTGCCAAAGTACCACTTGAACCGGATGCACAAACATAAAATCTTGCATTTAAGTTTGATTCTTTTTTAACTTGTAAAAAAGATTTTTCTAAAGAGGGGCCCGTAACAGCTCTGTGTATTGAGTAATTGTAATATTCTGTAAATTGATCGATAATATCATTTTTTGGATCTTTTTTTAGCTTGTTGCAGGCATCAAATATTTCTTTTACGTTACTTTCTGTACCGGATGTTTTTATAATGTCTTTTGGATCTTCTACCCATCTATCTAACCAATCAAAACGCTCTTTACTCATCCCCTCAGGCAACATCGCAACACTCTTCAGGCCTAAAATTCTTGATATTGCAACTCCACCTCTGCAATAATTTCCTGTTGATGGCCATACTGCTTTTTGTTTTGAATAATCAAAATCACCGTTTAATATTCTTGGAAGCAAACAGCCATAGGCTGCTAAAACTTTATGTGCCGCAATAAGAGGAAATAATCTTCCTACATTAACAATAATTTTTGCTTCAACGCCTGTAAATTCGTTAGGTAAAACAACATGTTCAGGTACTTTTGAAAATCCGATGTTATCTCTGTTATTAAACCAATGAACTCGAAATAAATTCAAAGGGTCCATTGCATCTTTATCTACTGTTTTAAGTTTATTTATTATGTTTTTATCTACTGTATGAGGATTACACAGCTCAGAAATTTTAGGTAAAACTATACCTTTTTTCTTAAAGTATTCAGAAGTTTTGCTGACAATTGTTTCGTTCATAGTTACATACAGTTTATATATTTTCTAATATAAGCTCAGAAGCTTTTTCGGCAATCATAAGAGTAGGGGCATTTAAGTTCGCGCTAGGAATTTCAGGTATTACAGAAGCATCTACTACTCTTAAATTTTGAATTCCTTTAACTTTTAAATTTTCATCAACTACAGCCATTTTATCAACGCCCATTTTACAAGTTCCACAAGGATGGTAGGCAGTTTCTGCATTAGATCTAATATATTCGTTCAATTCATCATCACTTTGTTTGTCAGATCCAGGAGCCACTTCTTTTCCAGCATGTTTTGCTAAAGAAGGTTGTGATAAGATTTTTCTTGCAACGTGAATGCACTCTCTTGTTTGTTTTAAATCATCTTCATCTTCCAAGTAATTAAATAATATTTTAGGATAATCATACGGATTTGAGGAATTTAGTGTAACTGATCCTCTGCTTTTTGGATGGTTAGGACTGGCATGTAGTTGATAGCCGTGCGAGCTTGGATTAACTAAACCATGATCGATAACAAATGATGGAAAAAAATGAAACTGTATATTGGGCATTTCTCGTTCAGGAGAAGATTTTGTAAATCCTCCGGCCTCTAAATACGATTGAGAACAAGGTCCTGATTTAGATAAAAACCATTGAATACCAGCAAGTACTTTTGGAACTAATTTAGTATATGTATAAAGAGTATCTGGGGTTTTGCATTTCTGTTGAATATAGGTTTCCAAGTGATCTTGAAGATTTTTTCCAACACCTTTTAAATCAAGAACAACATTGATTCCCCTTTCTTTTAAATGATTTCCATTTCCAATTCCTGATAGCATTAACAATTGTGGTGAATTAATTGAACCAGCGCTTAATATTAATTCTTTTTCAGCATAAAATTTTTCTATTTTATTTTTAATATTTACTTCAATACCTATGGCTTTTTTTCCATCAAAAATAATTTTTTCTACAAATGAATTGGAAAAAATACTTAAATTTTTTCTTTTTTTTGCAGGGTTTAAATAATACTTAGATACACTTGCTCTTTCACCGTTATGAATTGTAGTATCGAACATTCCAAATCCTTCTTGATACTCTCCATTCATATCCGGATTAATTTTATGTCCAGCATCAGATGCCGCACCTAAAAAAGCTTTAAATAAAGGGTTGTCATTTTTTGATTGGTTAACGGGGAGTAATCCAAAAGAGCCTCTATATTGATCTTCTCCTCCAGACCAAGTTTCGATTTTTTTAAAATAAGGAAGAATTTTTTCGTATGACCAGGATTTTAACCCAAAGTTTTCCCATCTTTCATAGTCATTTCGGTTACCTCTTACAAAAACCATTCCATTATGAGCCGAACACCCACCTATCATTTTGCCCCTAGGACAAAACAGTCTTCTATTATTCAAATAAGGTTCTGGTTCAGAATAGTATTTCCAATTATATTTTGGGTCATGCATTGTATAGAGTAATGCAAGAGGCATTTTGACTTTCCACATATCACTTGATTTTCCGACCTCAAATAAACCTACCGTATTTTTAGAACTTTCAGTTAGACGATTTGCTAAAACGCAACCGGCAGATCCAGCTCCGATGATAATGTAATCAAACTGCATTATTGAAAATTGTTAATTTGGACAATCTCCTTAGAGCTCCTGATAGTAGGCCCACACCCATGGACTTAGCTTAATCGATTTATTTTTTGAAGTAAATCCTTGGTTAGGCTTAGTTTATGCGACCAAATGATTATCTATTTTAGCAATCTTCGATAAGTGATCATTAAAGCAAATATTACAATCAGAGCGGCAATGCCTGAGTCACCAAGAGTTTTTAATAAAGTTACTAAATTTTCAGTAACCTGCGATCCAAAAAAAGCAACATCAGGACCAAATAATATTTCGGCAAAAACAGAAACTCCCAATAACAAGACACCCAACTCAATAAATTGTTTCAAGTAGTACTTAATTGTTACAATCCAAGCTTTCATCAAATTCCTTTCGTTTTAAGACCTCATACCCGGGCCCTTAACACTTATGGCCCGGGCAATTTAAGATTTCTAATCATTAGTATTAATAATTATGTAAGAGGGAAAAAAATACTAATGGGTATTAAAATACCTATTTATAAAAACCTAATATAATAAGAGCTGCTATCAAGCCGACTATTCCTGCATCACCTAAACTTTGGACTAGCCCAATAATATTATCAGCTATACCACTAACAAATGGAACATTTCCTCCAAGAAGCGATACAACGATACCTAAGCCTAGCAGTGCAATTACAACATGGGTTAAGCTCTTCACCGTACCCGTAAATCCTGCAAGCATCTTCATACTCAACACCTCCCTTGGTTACTTGTTTAAACAAGCACTACCGAATCAACATTCAGTAGTATATGTTTGTTACTATCATACTATATGTAGATTTCTAGGTAATAATTGATGCTAAAAACATAGTAGAAATGGCCTTTTTTCGCTGATTATTAACGTTTTAATCGATGGAATGAAAACACGAACATATGAAGGTTTATTGATATATTTCAAAGATTAATCTTATATAAATGTTATGAATTTTAGTCACGCATATATATTTCTTGCTTTAGCTATAGTTCTAGAAATTACTGGCACTAGTTTTGTTAAAGATACAGCGGGTTTTACAAAGTGGATTCCATCAATAATTTGTTTAGGCACCATATGTTTTTCATACTATTTAATGTCACATGTGGTCGGTTTTATTCCGGTAGGGATAACATACGCAACTTGGTCAGGATTGGGAATTGCAGCTATAACAATCATAGGTATTTTTAAATATAATCAGATACCAAATATTCCTACAATTATTGGTCTGGTTCTAATTATTATTGGTGTTGTTATTGTAAATACAATGAATGATATCAGAGTACAATAAACGATTACAATAGTAATGATATTATTAGGACAATTTATGAAAATTTATTTTATATACGTAACATTTGGTAATTTAAAAGATGCAAAGAAGATGGGAGGGCAATTGGTTAAAAGAAAGTTAGCCGCTTGTACAAACATCATTCCAAAAATTTATTCAACTTATGTTTGGAAAGAAAAAACCATGACTGATGAAGAATGTTCAATGATAGTCAAAACTTCTAAAAGCAAAGTAAAAGAAGCAATAAGATTTATTATAAATAAACATAGTTATGATTGTCCAGCTATTTCAGCATTTCCAATAGAATCTGGACACACAGATTTTCAGCGATGGGTTAACGAACAAACAATAACTAAACGTAACAAATAAAAAATTATTATGTCTATATGGGGGAGTTTAATTGGTGGAATGGTGGGATTTTCATTTGGAGGACCCATAGGAGCCTTGATTGGTTCGATGATAGGAGGAAAGCTTTCTTCTTCAAGACGAGGTCGTTTTCAACAAGGCTTCGCTCAACAACAACAACTTTTTGTAATTTCATTGATTATTCTTACTGCAAAGCTTGCTAAGGTTGATGGACATGTTTCCAAAGAAGAACTGATAGCCGTAAAAGAAAAACTAAAAATTCCAGAACATGAAATCGAACAGGTAGGAAAAATTTTTAACAAAGCAAAAGAGGACAGTTTAGGCTATGAGCCTTATGCACAACAAATAGCACAAATATATAGAAGAAATCCAGCTGTGCTTGACGAAGTTGTAAATATTTTATTTTATATTGCAGAAGCAGATGGCACAGTATCAGATTCTGAAATTAATTATATTAAAAATGTTTCCACGATCTTTGGTCTTAATTCTAATCAATTCGAAAGTATACGAGAAACGAGAGTAGGATCACACAAACAAAATCCCTATGTTGTTTTAGGATGCCAACCCAATGATGATCTCCAAACTATTAGAAAAAAATATCTTAAACTTTCCAAGGAACATCATCCAGACGTTTTAATGAGCAAGGGATTACCAAAAGAATTGATAACAGAAAGTGAAAAAAAATTGGCAGCAATTAATTCCGCATATGATAAAATTGAAAAAATTAAATCTTAAAATATGCAGCAAATATTTCACAAAATAATAATCAAAACTAAAGGGTCCGGTTTATACAATTTTACTGAACAAACACTTAATTGGCTAAAAGATCAAAAAATTAATAACGGAATATTGAATATCAATATTTTACATACCAGCGCATCTTTGGTTATACAGGAAAATGCTGATCCTGATGTTTTGTATGATCTCAAGAATTTCTTTGATAAATTGGTTCCTATGGATAATAAGCTCTATAAACACAGCATCGAGGGTAAAGATGACATGCCGGCACACATTAAGTCAGCACTTACCAATAATCAGCTTACATTAAGCGTAAAAAACAAACAGTTGATGATTGGTACTTGGCAGGGATTGTATTTATTTGAGCATCGGCTAGAACAGCACAGCAGAACATTGTCTCATCATCTAGTTGGAAATTAATCCGTTCATGTCTTTTCAGGTATTTTTAGTCATAATTGTTGCTGCATTTCTTCATGCAATTTGAATCGCCTGAGGAAGCGTTTGAAGAATTTGTTCCGGTCTTGTTATTCTGTCGAAATATTTCGTAACAGCTTTAAAAGCATCATTTTGGGTAATTCCTGGATTATTAAAGTGTTCCACTTGTTGTAATACTGGGTCGGGCATTCTATTTGCATATGTATCTCCAGGTAAAAATAATATCGGTAGCCTGTTGCTCATTGCTACGGCAGCCGCCGTAACCATATTTGTTGATCCTGGTCCAACAGAGCTCGTTGCAACGAAAATTTGTTTTCTTCTTTTTGCCCTAGCGTAAGCTATACCTGTTAAAGCCATGTTTTGTTCATGATGACCTCTCCAGGTTGGTAGTTCCTTTTGATTTTCTTGTAGAGCCTGACCAAGACAAGCAACATTTCCATGTCCAAAAATTCCAAAGGCTCCAGCAAATAAGGCTTCTTTTTTGCCATCTATTAATATCTTTTGAGATATTAAGTGTTTTACGATTGCATGAGCGCAAGTTAGCTTTATTTTATTCATCTTTCAGTTATAATTCTAAAAAATTAAAAAAAAATATTCTTTATATCAACATTAAATATTAAAAATGTACAGTAAATTTGGTCAATTCATTGATGGTAAATGGCAACCTTCAGAAAAAAATGAAACTTACGAGGTGATTAATCCGGCAACAGAAGAAGTGATAGGAAAGGCATCTAAGGCAACACCAGCAGATGTTGAAAAAGCACTGAAATCTGCTGAAAAAGGTTTTGCAGTTTGGAGGAATACACCTCCCTGGCAAAGATCATATGTAATTAGAAAAATCGCAGATTTAATGAGAAAAAAAAGTGAAGTTTTAGCCAAGTGGCTCACTCTAGAAGTTGGCAAACCTTTGGCGGAAGCACGCGGTGAAATAAGCGGTGCGGCTGATATTTTTGAATGGAACGCTGAAGAAACAAAAAGAATTTATGGACAAACAGTTGAAAGTAGATTTGAAAACACAAGAGTTCATGTTTATTACCAACCTGTCGGTGTTGTTGCTGCGTTAGTGCCGTGGAATTTTCCAATTGTTTTGGCCTCAAGGAAAATTTCAACTGCCCTAGCAGCAGGATGTTCAGTTATTTGTAAGCCTGATGTAATTACACCAGGATGTGTGATGGAAATGATGGACATAATCAAAGAAGCTGGCGTTCCGCCTGGAGTTGTAAACTTACTTTCGGGAGATCCAGCAGCAATTTCATCTCAATTAATTTCATCTGATATAGTAAAAAAAGTTTCGATCACTGGATCAACAAGAGTTGGTAAACTAATTTTAAAACTGGCTGCTGACAAAGTTCAAAGAGTTACTATGGAATTGAGTGGTCATTCACCTTTTATAGTTTTTGATGATGTGGACATTAAAAAGGTTGTCGATATGGCTATTACTGCAAAATTTAGGAATAGTGGCCAAGTCTGCATATCGCCAAGTAGATTTTATATTCATGAAAATAAAAAAGATGCTTTTACAAAATTATTTGTAGAAAAAACTATAAAATTAAAAATTGGCAATGGACTAGATGAGAATGTTCAACTTGGACCAATGACAACAAAAAAAAGATTAAATGAAATTGAAGAACTTGTTGAAAAAACAAAAAAGGAAGGAGCGAAAGTATTGTGCGGAGGAAAAAAACCGGCAGATTTTAACAAAGGATATTTTTACGAACCTACAGTCTTCGATAATGTAACAGATGATTTTACAATAATGAGACAGGAACCTTTCGGCCCGTTAGCTCCAATAACTACATTTAAAGATTTTGATGAAGTAATAGAAAGATCCAATAAACATGAACTTGGTCTGGCTAGCTACATATATACAAATTCAATGGAGAAAGCACACAAAACTTCCGAGTTAATGGAAACAGGAGTTGTGGCCGTTAACACACCTGTAGTGGCAGTAGCCGAAGCTCCATTTGGAGGAATTAAACAAACTGGTTATGGTAGAGAAGGTGGTACAATGGGTATTAAAGATTACCTTAATATCAAATATACTCACTTAGGAATTACTAGTTAATTTCTAAATGAGAAAAAATAGATTAAAAAAAATTTTTTCTGACGGACAAACCATTATTAATGGATGGCTGCAAATTCCAAGTTCCTTTTCCGCAGAAGTTATGGCACATCAAGGCTGGGATTCTTTAACTATAGATATGCAGCATGGCGCCATTGATTACCCAAACGCTTTGCAAATGCTCCAGGCAATTTCCACAACAGAAGTTGTTCCTATGGCAAGGGTTAATTGGAATGATCCAGGCCAAATAATGAAAATTTTGGACGCGGGTAGCTACGGAGTCATTTGTCCCATGATAAATAATAGAGAGCAAGCTGAAAAATTTGTTCAAGCTTGTTTGTATCCACCAAAGGGATATAGAAGTTTTGGTCCAATAAGAGGATTATTATACGGCGGACCAGATTACGCTAAGCACGCAGATAACGAAATATTGAAATTGGCAATGATAGAAACTAGTGAGGCATTAAATAATTTGGACAAAATAATGGGTACTCCGGGTTTAGACGGCATTTATATAGGACCAGCAGATTTAAGCCTAGCGGTTGGAACCGACCCCGGTTTTGATAAAGAGAAAAGTTCTCCAACATTTTCTGCAATTGAAAATATATTAAAACATGCAAAGAAAAACAAAATTCTCGCCGGCATACATAACGCTACACCGGAGTATGCAATGAAAATGATTGAAATGGGTTTTCGAATGGTTACTGTTGGCTCCGATCAAAGATACATGTCAGCAGGAGCAAAATCAGTCGTAGAAAAACTTAAAAAAATTAAAAGTAGAGAAGAGTCAAAAGCATATTAGTTTTAGAAGCAATTGATGAAAAAAGTTTTAATAATCGAAAAAATTCATAATTCTGGTATTGAACTTTTGAAAAAAAGGCAAGATTTTACCTATGAAATTGTAGAGAATCTTGAGGTCAATTTTTTAAAAAATAAATTAAAAGATTGTGATGCAGTTTCACTTAGAGTTTTTAAACTCGATAAAGAATTGATTGAATCAGCTGAGAAACTAAAAATAATTTCAAGACATGGCGTTGGCTACGATAATGTTGATCTTAAGACTGCTAAGAAAAAAAATATTACCCTTGCTATCACCGCAAAAGCAAATGCCGTCTCAGTTGCAGAACATGTGTTTTTTATGATGTTGAGCATTTCAAGAGGTGTTGGGATGTATGACAAATGTGTAAGGGATGGAAATTTTTCAAAAAGAAATGATTTACAACTAACTAAAGAACTGTGGAATAAAAATATACTTATAGCGGGATTTGGAAGGATTGGTAAAAATCTAATCAAAAAGTGTAAAGGTTTTGATATGAATGTTTTTGTCTATGATCCTTATGTAGACGAAGAAACAATCACAGGGTTTGGTGGAAAAAAAATTAACGATTTTTCAAAAAATGTTAGAGATATGGATTATCTTTCATTTCATTTACCATCAACCGATGAAACAAAAAATTTAATAGATCTTAAAGTTTTAAGTTCCATGAAAAAAAGTGCGATATTAATTAATACATCACGAGGTACGGTTATTAATGAATTAGATTTGAATGAAGCACTAAATAAAAATATGATTTTGGGAGCAGGTTTAGATGTTTTTGCGAAAGAGCCTCCGGATTCTAATAATCCACTTTTAAAAAATAAAAAAGTATTTTTAAGTCCTCACACATCAACATTTACAGAAGAATGTACAGAGAGAATGGGAGTAGATACAATACAAAATATAATTGATTTTTTTGATGGAAAATTGGACAAATCAATGATTGTAAAATTATGAATGGAATTTTGTTAAGATTTAAAAATTTTGGTTTACTTGAATTACTGGTGGTACTGTCCGCAGTATATGTAATATTTATGTTACTTTGGACTTTATCTAGTAGATCTGGTGTGGAAGAAAAGGTTGAGGCCGTTCGTAATAATCACAAGCAAGTTATTGAATTAATTAATTCTGAAATTAATAATTGTGATAGGGCAGAAGAAAATTCAAATACTAAATGGGGAGATCCTTGTAAAGGTGAATGGATTACTACGAATGTAATTAATTATGTAATAAAAAATTTAAATTTAAAAAATCCGTACTCAATAAATTCACCATCAATCAAATCGACATCCGATCCAAGATTGCAGGCAGAAGGTCAAGCAGGTCAATCAACTGAAATGGGTGTTATCTTTGTTACAGCCTCAAATTTTTTGTCTGAACCAGGTTCAGAATGGTTAGTTGGAACTTGTTTTAAATCGCCCTGTGTTGCGGCAGGAAACAATGAACTAACTTCTATTTACAGATAAGCTTTACCTTATAATATCAACGTCACAAGATGATAAGGTTTCGCTAAGATATTTATATCCTTTTTTTGCATATTCAAAAGGATTTGCTTTTTTTGGATCTTGGTCTGCTTCAACTACCAACCAGCCAGAATAATTTTTTTGTTTTAAAATATCAAATAATGGCTTGTAGTCTATGCAACCATCTCCCGGAACAGTAAATGCTCCTTCTAAGAACGCTCCTCTAAAACTTAGATCTTGTTCAAGAGAGTTTTCAAGCACATTTTTTCTAATATCTTTACAATGTACATGAATTAATCTTTCACTATAATCACTTAAAATATTTTTTGAGTCTCCTTGAGCAAACAACATATGGCCTGTATCCAAAGTTAATTTTACACTATCGTTAGTATTATCCAATAATCTCTCAGTATCTTTTTGGGACTCAATAACAGTTCCCATATGATGATGGTAACCAAGAGGCATTCCTTGATCTTCTAAATATTTTCCTAGTTCAGATATTTTTGAACAATAATTTTTCCATTCGTCATTTTGCATCTGTGGTCTTGTAGATAATTTTCTATTTGGATCACTTTGAATTGAGTCTGAAACTTCAGCAAAAACAATGCAAGGAGCTTTACAATCTTTAAATAATTTAAGTTGTTCTTGAATTGCTTGTTTTTCTTCTTCTACTGAATTTTTTCTTAAATTTGCCCCATACCAGCCTGAACATAACTGTAAATTGAATTCATTTAATTTTGGCAGTAATTCTGATGATTTTTTAGGAAATTTACCACCAAACTCTATTCCTATATATCTTGCTTGGCTAGCTTCAGCCATACATTGTTCTAATGATGTATTGCCTCCTAGCTCTGTCATATCATCATTGCTCCATGCTATAGGGGCCACACCTAATTTTACTGACATTTTGTTTTTTTTTGTTAGGATATTAATTGATTAAAAAACATCTTCAAGCAATAAAAAAAGAAACAAAATATAAATGATAAATATAGCACTTTTTGGTCTGGGTAGAATTGGCGAAATACACGCAAAAAATATATTATTAAACAATAGATGTTCACTAAAATATGTTTTTGACATTGATCCAAATTTAACTATAAAAATTGCAAAAAAATTTAAATCTATTCCAATTAGCAAAACAAAAATTGCATATAACGATAAAAACATCGATGTGATTTTTATTTCAACACCTGCCTCAACTCATATCAATTATATAATTGAATCAACAAAACATGGAAAAACTGTTTTTTGTGAAAAACCTTTAGATTTAAATATTGATAAAATTAATAAATGCAAAAAAATAATAAAAAAATATAAACCAAAAATTCAACTTGGTTTTAATAGAAGATATGATCCAGGTCACTACTCGCTAAAAAAATCTATAGAAAATGGTGAAATTGGAAAACTAGAGAAAATTATAATAACCAGCAGAGATCCAGCCCCACCATCGTTGCCTTATTTAAAAACTTCCGGAGGTATCTTTAAAGATATGATGATACATGATTTTGATTTACTGAGATTTTATTTGATCAAAGACGAAATTAAAGAAATATTTACATCTGCTGTTAATTTACCTGATGCAAAATTTAAAAAAATAAAAGATTATGAACTTGCAATGTGTTTACTAAAGTCAAAGAAAGATGTTATTTGTGCAATTAATAACTCAAGACATTGTTCCTATGGTTACGATCAAAGAGTAGAGATTTTTGGGAGTAAGGGCATGATGATTTCTGGCAACAAAAGAGATAATAACTCCGAAAAATTTTTGGGATCCAAAACTTCAATTAAGAGACCTTTGTTAAATTTTTTTATAGATAGATATGATGAAGCTTATAAATTGCAGTTAATTGATCTGATTAACTATATTGAAAGGAAAAAAACACCTCGTGCAATATTTGAGGATGGAAGACGAGCAATTATTGTTGCAAATGCCGCACACAAATCTTTACGTTTAAAAAAATTTATCAAGATCAGTTTCTAAATGAAACTTATAAACCTTGGGTTGTATTGTTATTTATTCAACCTTTGACTATTTTGAAATTTTTGTTTCTAATATGCCATATTAATTTAACGTTAAATTAACAATATAAGAGGGAAAATATGAGAAAAATATATTTATCCATATTGGCTATTGTAAGTTGGGCAATGATGTCGGTGGCAGCAGTTGCCATTGATGTGATCGTTGTTTCACACGGACAAGCTAATGACCCTTTCTGGTCTGTTGCAAAGAACGGAGTAGATTCAGCATGTAAAGATATGAAAATATCTTGCAAGTATACTGCTCCTGGTACTTTCGACATGGTTGAAATGGCTAAATTAATTGACAACGCTGTATCACAAAAACCAAAAGGTATTGTAATTACACTTCCTGATGCTGCTGCATTGGGTAAGTCAGTAAAAGCAGCTATCGCTGCTGGAATACCAGTAATTTCCATGAACTCTGGTTCAGACGATTTTGCTTCTTTAGGTATAAGTGCACACGTAGGTCAAACAGAATTTGAAGCTGGAGTTGGTGGCGGACAAAAAATGAAAGCTGCTGGCGGAAAAAAAGCTCTTTGCGTTAACCATGAAGTTGGTAACGTTGCTTTGGACCGTAGATGCGCTGGTTTCAAAAAAGGTTTTGGTGGTCCAGTAGAAATACTTGGAACTTCAAACGATGTGACTGAAATAGAAAAAGCAGTTGCTGCAAAATTAGGTGGTGTTGATACCATCTTAACTTTGGGCGCTGGTCTTTCTGGTGAAGCAGCTCTTAAAGCTTTAGAAGCAGCTGGTAAAGTTGGAAAAATAAGATTAGGTACATTCGACATGTCACCTGATATGCTTAAAGCTGCAGCTGCTGGAAAAGTAGAGTTCTTGATTGATCAACAACAATATCTTCAAGGTTACTTGCCAATAGCTATTTTTGCTCAGTATATTAGATGGGGAACAATGCCTGCTGGAGTCGTAATGACTGGCCCAGGTTTCGTAACTCCTGATAATGCTAGCAAAGTAATTAAGTGGGCAGCACAAGGTTATAGATAAAATATAGTATTTAAAGGCCCGCATTTTATTGCGGGCCTTTTTTTTTAATTAAGCTATAATAAAAACGGTGTCTACAAAATCTCAAAGTATTGACAGAAAGTCCCAAGACGAAAGACTTAGAAGAGTTTCTAAATTAAAAAAATTATTAAATAGACCAGAACTTGGAGCGTTGGGTGGATCCATATTAGTCTTCATTTTTTTTGGAATTATTGCTGGCGATAGCGGTATGTTTAGTGCCTACGGTACACTTAACTTTTTAGAAGTATCATCTAACCTTGGAATTATCGCAATAGGAGCAGCCATGTTAATGATAGGAGGAGAATTTGATTTATCAGTAGGATCCATGATTGGCTTTGCGGGAATATGCATAGCAATACCCGCAATTTATTGGGGGTGGCCATTATGGTCTAGCATACTTTTTGCTTTTTCTATGGCTGTTTTAATTGGTTATGCAAATGGAATTTTGGTAGTTAGAACTGGATTGCCTTCTTTTATAGTTACCTTAGCTATGCTTTTTATTTTAAGAGGAGCTACTTTAGCATTAACGAGATTAATTACTGGAAGAACACAAGTTCCTGGATTAAGAGTTTTAATCGAAAACGATCCTATAGCATGGATATTTTCAGCTGATGTATTTTCCGGGCTGTTTGTTTGGTTGGGTTCATTAGGATTAATTGCTTTAAGACAAGACGGAACTCCCTTGGCAACCGGAATTCCAACTTCAGTTATTTGGTGGATTGGTCTTACCATTTTTGCAACCTGGATCTTAATGAAAACAAGATATGGAAATTGGATTTTTGCTTCAGGTGGTGACAAATTAGGAGCAAGGAATGTTGGAGTCCCAGTTGCAAGAGTGAAAATCAGTTTATTTATTGGAACGGCAGTATGCGCAACCATTTATGCATGTGTTCAGGTTCTTGACGCAGGGTCTGCAGATACAATGAGAGGGTTTTTAAAAGAACTAGAAGCAATAGTTGCTGCTGTTGTTGGAGGATGTTTATTAACAGGAGGTTATGGATCAGCTATTGGTGCTGCATTTGGAGCTTTAATTTTTGGAACGGTCTCCATGGGAATTTATTATACTGATGTGGATACTGATTGGTTTAAGGTATTTTTAGGAGCGATGATGCTAATTGCAGTTATTTTTAATAATTTTGTGAGAAGAAGGGTAACGGAAAATAAATAATGAGCACAGATACAATTGTAGAATTCAACAATATCAGTAAATTTTTTGGTTCAGTGATTGCTCTGAAAGATGTGACGATGCATGTTAAAAAAGGAGAAATCATGTGTCTCCTCGGTGATAACGGTGCAGGTAAATCTACATTAATAAAAACTTTATCAGGTGTTCACAAACCCAATGAAGGAGAAATTATTGTTGAAGGAAAAAAAACAACATTCGACTCTCCTAGGGATGCTTTAGATTTGGGTATTGCAACAGTTTATCAGGATCTTGCTCTAGTTTCATTAATGAGCGTTACTAGAAATTTTTTTATGGGAAGAGAGCCAATGAAAGGTTTTGGTCTTTTTAAAGTTTTCGATATTGAGAAAGCAAATGCTGTTGCTGCAGAAAGAATGGGTCAAATTGGAATTGATGTTAGAGATCCATCCCAAGCGGTTGGAACTATGTCAGGTGGTGAAAGGCAATGCTTGGCAATATCAAGGGCAATTTATTTTGGAGCAAAAGTTTTAATTCTCGATGAACCAACCTCAGCATTAGGAGTACATCAAGCATCAGTGGTACTTAAATACATAGTAAAAGCAGCTTCAGAAGGCTTGGGTGTAATTTTAATTACACATAATGTTCATCATGCATATCCTGTTGGGGATCGCTTTACAATTTTAAATAGAGGAAAAAGTATGGGGACTTACCCTAAAAAAGATCTATCTCGTGAAAAATTATTGAGCATGATGGCAGGAGGAGAAGAACTAAATAAGTTAGAGGTCGAATTAAAAGAAATGGATAGAATTTCAAAGTCTAATAATTGACAAATGCAAATAGGTATAGATTTAGGGGCAACTAAAATTGAATCTGTTGTTTTGGGTGATAATGGAGAAGAGTTACATCGTGAAAGAGAAGAATCGCCGCATAATTATCACGAAACGTTAAATTCGATCAATCTGATTATCAAAAAAATAGAAAAAAAATTTGGCAAGGAATTTAATGTTGGGGTTTGTCACCCAGGATCATCCTCTACTGAAGATGGTTTTATTAAAAATGCCCACAACTCACCCTGGCTCAACGACAAAAGTTTTAATCTAGATATTTCAAAAAAATTAAATAAAAATGTTTTGTGTGAAAATGATGCTAATTGTTTTGCTCTTTCAGAAGCAGTCGATGGTTCAGCCCAGCATTATAAAATAGTTTTTGGTATAATATTAGGATCAGGCTGTGGCGGGGGATTGATTATTAATAAAAAAATAGTAGTAGGCTCAAACAATATGGCAGGAGAGTGGGGGCATAATTTTTTACCTTTTCTTGGAACATTGGAAGATGAAAAGATCAATTCGTACGATAAATATAAAACAAGTATTGAAAATTACCTATCGGGGTCAGGTTTAGAAAGATTATTCTTTGAAACATATAATGCTAAAATTTCAGCAAAAGAAATATTTAATAATGCAATTAACAAGAAGGATAAAAAATATATAAAATTTATTGAAAGATTTAAAAATAGGTTATCAAGGAGTTTAGCTTTATTAATTAATACAGTTGATCCGGACGCTATAGTTTTTGGAGGAGGTGTTTCTAACGAAATTGTATTTTTAGATGAGATAAAAAAACGCACAGAAAAATGGTTAAATGAAAAAGAAATAAATACAGTTTTTCTTAAACCAAAGTATGGAGATGCCAGCGGCGTAAGAGGGGCTGCTTGGTTAGGCAGAAAACTGATATACTAAATAATTAACAAGATGAAATTGCTAAGATATGGAAATAAAGGTAGGGAAAAACCAGCTGCATTGGATAAAGATGGAAAAATTAGAGATCTTTCTTTTCATATAGATGATTTTAATTCTGAAAATCTTAACTTTGAAACTTTAGCAAAATTACAAAAAATAGATCTCAAATCTTTACCCGAAGTTTCAAACACATCTAGAATTGGTCCATGCATTAGTAAACCAGGAAAGTTTATTGGTATTGGTCTGAATTATTCCGATCATGCAGCAGAAACTGGAGCTAAACCACCATCAGAACCAATTGTTTTTACAAAAACAACCAATTGCGTTATTGGACCAAATGATGATGTTCTTATTCCTAACAACTCAAAGAAAACAGATTGGGAAGTAGAAATAGCCTTTGTGATTGGTAAAGAGACAAAATATATCAGAGAAGAAGATGCTCCCAGTCACATTTTTGGTTATTGTATAGTAAACGATATTAGTGAACGAGAATGGCAAATAGAGAAAATGGGACAATGGGTAAAAGGTAAATCTGCAGATACCTTTGGACCAATAGGCCCTTATCTTGTAACAAAAGATGAGATTCCTGATGTTCAAAAATTAAATCTAAGTCTTGATTTAAATAATCAAAGAATGCAAACGGGCAACACAAGCAAAATGATATTTGGTATAAACTTTATTCTATCTTATCTAAGCAATTTTATGTCTTTGCAACCAGGAGATATTGTTACAACCGGAACGCCTCCAGGCGTAGGTTTGGGCAAGAAACCACCATTTTATCTAAAACCAGGCGATGAAATGCGATTAACCATAGATTATTTGGGACACCAACATCAAAGAGTTAAGTAAAATTGTTAATAAAAAATTCAAAACCAGAATGTATTTGGAAAGACAAGTTATTGTTGGGAGAGGGAACATTGTGGGTGCCAAAGTTAAACTCGATATTTTTTGTAGACATAAAAAAGAAAAAAATATTAATTTTAAACAACAAAACAAATAAGAAAAAAATCATAAAAGTAAATAAAGAAATAGGGTTTATTTCCCATGTAAAGAAAAATATTTTCATACTTGGATTAAAATCTGAACTTAGAATTGTGAATTTTAAAAATATGAAAACCATTTCTTCAATCACAATTGAACTAAAAAAACCCTACAATAGAATAAATGATGGAAAAGTCGATCCGGCAGGACGTTTATGGTTTGGAACAATGGACAATTTAGAAAAAAAAAGGACAGGGTCATTATATTGTTTAGATGGTCGTTTGAGATTACACAGAGTTGACAGCAATTATTTCATAACAAATGGACCAGCTTTTTTGAATAAGAATAATTTTTACTATACAGATAGCAGAAAAAAAACAATTTATAAAATTAAAATAAATGACAAATTAAAGATTCAAAAAAAAATTATATTTTTGAAATTTAATGAAAAAGATGGCTCTCCAGATGGAATGACCACCGACACAAAAAATAATTTGTGGGTTTGTCATTATCGTGGAGCATGCATATCTGTTTATGATTTAAAAGGTAACAAAATTCATAAAATAAATATTCCAGCCAAGAATGTCACAAATTGTACTTTTGGTGGTTCTGAAAATAATGAAATTTTTATTTCAACAGCACGAAAAGGAATGAATCTAAAAGAAATAATAAAATATCCTCTATCAGGTAGTTTATTTAAAACTAAGATAAATTTGAAGGGGAAAAAAGCAACAGCTTTTAAAATGGTCGTTTGACCATTTAACAATCAAGAGTATTTGACTTTTCCCAATCAGTTATCTGATCTTTTTTTGAAAAATTTTCTTTTGAATTAAAATCTTTTAGTTCTTGTTCTTTTAATTTCATCGAGCATGGGTGCCACTGCTTTTCAAAAAGGCTTAGGAGCAATTCATTCCCTAAGTCATCCTGTTAATTCTATGTTTGATGTACACCATGGTTTATCCAATGGTATTTTTATGCCCTATGTTC
>Ga0208409_1000333_pt1 | contig 21275 bp, 15 predicted proteins | sample ETNtaG_29_FD_185784 | JGI IMG/M metagenome (GOLD analysis project Ga0208409, IMG submission 185784) | Marine microbial and viral communities from oxygen minimum zone, Eastern Pacific Ocean - ETNP201406SV201 (SPAdes) (version 2) | ecosystem: Environmental > Aquatic > Marine > Oceanic ...
CGGATAGCACAAAAATGGGCAGTCATCAACTGGTGTTCAATGAAAACGAACGCCTCCTGAAAAAAGAGTTCTTTGACGCCAAGGGAAAACTGCTGGAGACGATCGAGTATATCTTCGATTCTGAGCGAAATGAACTGGTAACGCTTATCCGAGATCCCAAAGGAGGAATACTCCATCGGGAGGTAAAGAAAACAAACTGATTCTTATCCCAAAAGTAATCCTGGCTATAAATAAAAAGCCCCGCCGAAGCAGGGCTTTTCTCATTTTGATCTTATATGATTTAGTTAGAATCGTACACTTATACCTGCGTTGAAGTACCTGGGCCCACCCAGGAAAACTTCAGCATTATGTGCAGCGTGGACTTTATCACCATAACTGTTGTATTGACTGTGATCGACAGCATCCTGCACATAAACGTCATCAAGAGCATTGAATATATGAGCAAAAACCTGGAGGTTTAAGCCGCCCATTGTCGGAAGATCATAGGTTACATGTACGTCCATTTTCGAATATCCGGGAGCTTCCCATACCTGCTCTCTGTCTGCTTCAGAATCACTACCACTGTATTCACGGGCTGAAGGTCCCCAGTCTGAGTAGTTCTTATCATATAAGTTGTAGAGGACCTGAGCTCTTAAACCGGAAATAGGTGTAAGGGTAACACCGGCAACATAAATTGTTTGTGGCATGTCACCCACCATTAACCCATCAAGAGCGTAATCATAGGTGGTTGTGGTTTGACCAGTAACCTGACCTTGTTCATTAAACTCATCCTCTTGATAATTACCGGAGGCGTCACCTACAAACTCCCAGTTACCCAGACTCACAATTGCGTCTAGGCGAAGCATCGACATTAATTGAGCTGATGCTTCAACTTCAATACCACTATGGTTCTGGTTAATACCTGTAAGGAAAATAACGTCCGTATCACCAATATTGGATCCTTGACTTGATAAAACTGCTTTCGTGAGGTTACGGTCAATCCAGTCAGTATTGTAATAGCTCGTTTTTACACCAAATATTCCACTACTGTAATTAGCTCCAGCTTCAAGACTCTGAAATTTTTCGTTAGCCGGGTCCGAAGCTATAGTACCATCAAAGTAAATGACGTTATCCATGATGGGCGGTTTTTCCACCAAACCAAAGTTAGCGAACACGCTCATGCTCTCATTCAGATCATACATGGCGCCACCTTTGAACTGCATAGCGGAAATAGGGTCAGCTACGATTTTTTCATCCGCAACAGTGAAATGGTCCTGATAAGAATAGGCAATGGAGGAAAAACCCGCCATACCGTACGCTGATATAGGACCGGCCGTATAGTTTCCTTGAGCAAATACTCCAATCCAGTCAACGGTGGTTTCATTGTGGTATGCGATAATATCACCAAGTTGTACTTGGTGACCGCTGGGATAGTTATCATCGGCAAAATCAATATAATAATCACCACCCATCAAGTCACGTACTTCACGAGCATGCTCAATACCGGCCGTTCGCCAATCAACACCAAACTGAAGTTTCAATGCATCACTCATATCCAAGTTGAGCTTGGATATGAGACCGTAGGTGTTCTGGCGATTGATACTATTTCTTAGAATACCAACTGATTGACCGGGATCGCGGGAAAGAGCCGTTTTATCTACATAGACTGTAGCATCAGAACCAGAATTCATCGCGATCAATGCATTCCAGTCCCTGACCCATGGAGAACGCCCATAATAGAATTTGTAATCATCATCCCCAAGATTTCCATCAGCATCCATCGTTGGAATTTTACCATAGGTTCCTGTACCACCGCCGGAACCACCAGACCAGTATAGAACCGACGAAAGTCTCATATTATTGTTGATGGTTAAAAAGTGGTTCAAATTAACTAACGGTTTGTGAAAGAAGTTTTCTCTTTCATTAATAAAGTCTGGGCTATAACGATCCACCGTTTTTGCACCATACATATAATAGTATTGTTTCCCTTTATAGGAAGAGGAAACAGGCGCCCAGTTCTGGTTAAACGTACGACCAAAACCGACACCATTAACCTCACCTTCATCACGAAATTTTCCATCACTCCCAAGTGCACTGGCATCATAACCCTCTACAGAAGCAGCAAAATCCGAGTCATAAGCACCCAAATTCTGTCTGTAGAGGTTGTGGCCGTGGCGCTGAGGAGCACCAACCGCATATAATTCGAAACGGTTTGTTTCATTCATGGCGTAGCTGGCACCAAAATAATATGCCCAGGCGTCGGTCCATGTTTTATCGATAACACCATCACCAGTTTTACGAACGAGAGTACCGCTGAAAGCCATTTTACCACCAATGAGCCCGGTGTTATAATTCAACGTTGATTTCACAAAGCCACCGGCACCAACTTCCTGTTTGAATTTTCCACCTCTAGAATGAGCTGTTGGATCAGTGATAATATTCATTGTTCCACCAACGGAAGGAGCTGCAAGGTTCACCGCGCTTAATCCGCGCTGCACCTGGATAGAATGTGCAGCATCACCCACACCATCCCAGTTAGACCAATAGACCCAGCCGTTTTCCATATCATTTTGCGGTACTCCATTAATCATAACAGCGATATTCCGTTGATTGAAACCTCTAATATTGATTCTTGCATCTCCAGCACCACCACCTTGCTGTGTGGCATAGACACTGGGAGTCATATTAAGACTCATGGGGATATCCTGTGATCCGAGGCGGAATTCCATGTCTGCTTTCGTGATATTAGTGTAAGCAACTGGTGTTTTCTCATCGGCACGAGAAGCTAATACTTCCAATCCGGAAAGTTCTATTGCCTCGCTAGAAAGAGAAAAGTTTGCTGTAACTGATCCAGAAGAAGGAACATTCACAGTAGTGCTACCGGAGCCATAACCAATGACTGAAGCCGTCACAGTTTGATTTCCCGACGGAACATTTGATATGGAATAATCTCCAGTTACATTGGCAGCTGCACCATAGGTAGTACCTTCAACTACAACATTTGCTCCTGGCAGACCTTGCCCAGTTTCAGCATCTGTTACCCGGCCAGACACTGTTGCCTGAGCAAACAGTGATACAGGAATAGCAAAAAGAACAAAAAATAGACCTGATGATAGAATTATCTTTTTCATAGGTATATCTCCCTAAGGGTTAGTGTATGTTGCATATCAAATTTGAGGGAGTTCCGAGGTTTGGAGCTCCATCTACGAGCTTGTCAAAGTTGCAAAACACATAACAAAAATCCAAATTCTTTACACACTTTTTTTCCAGAAAAATCAGCCAGAATAGAAAAATGTTATAATCAGATATCAAATCTTTTAAGACTGGATATAACACCCCTGGTGTATGAAAAAAACAAGGAACTGACTAGAATTCTGTTAGAAACGACTAGCTGATTACATAAAGTTTTCCATCTATGTGTGCTTCTTTCATCCCGCCCTGTACCTTCGTCAAAGTGAACCTTTGTTAGTATAAACAACCTTCAATGAGTCCTATTAGAGTTGCTAATACATAGTATTAGCAGGTCTAATTTGGTAGATAAAAACAAAGTCTTATAACTTATAATAAGATATAAAGGTCTTCTATATGTATATTAGGGTAAATTAGGGTAAGGAAAAATTCATAGGATGAATATAAAACATAGATTTCTAATGGCACCAATATTTGGGCTAATCCTTTTTAGCTTACTCTCTGTAACCAGATTAGAATCGGCGGAAGACTCTGGAAGGTCTGGTGCAACCCTATATAAAGAGTATTGTTTAGTCTGCCATGGTGATAAAGGGGATGGAAATGGATTCGCTGCTGAATACCTTGACCCCAGGCCCAGGGATTTCACATCAGGTAAGTTCAAGATTCGCTCTACGACTAGTTTGCCCACAGATGAGGACATTAATCGGGTAATTACCAAGGGTATACCCGGAACCTTGATGCCCGCATTTGAATTTGAGAAAGAACTGAAAAAAGTAGAGATAAAGACCTTGGTAGCGTATGTAAAAAGTTTCACTGACGCGTTTGATGGAGTAACTCCAGAACCGATTTCGTTCCCGAAACCTCCTTCCAAGACAGAAGAACTTCTGGCCATGGGTGAAAAACTATATGTTGAGGGAGGCTGTGGAGCATGTCATGGCCCAACAGGAAAGGGAGATGGCCCATCAGCGGAAACCCTTCAGGATGACTGGGGGTATCCTATCCCTCCTTATGATTTTACGATTCCCGGTAGAATGAAAGGCGGTTCCACTGTAAGTGATGTCTACAGGTCTTTTTATGTTGGGATTGGTGGTACTCCAATGCCGGCGTATGGTGCAATCTTCACTGAAGAACAAAATTGGGGACTCGCCTATTATGCTCTATCACTTTCTGACTCTGATGAGGATGATGATGACTGGGGGGATGATGATGATGACTGGGGGGATGAATCTTCGGAGACAGTCGCAGGGGATTCCAATATTGGCAGAGATCTAGTCATGGGTGTAAAACCCTTCGAAAACGGCGGGCCACCTTGCATGGGTTGTCACAGTGTGATGGGCGAAAAGACCATAACCTCCGGTGGCGGTCCTTGGGGTCCTGATCTGAGTATGGCGCTTCTAAAACTCAAAGAGTATGGTCTTTCCGAATTCCTCAAAGAAATACCTTTCCCGGAAATGGCACCTCTTTACCATCCTCGTCCGCTTAGCAATGAAGAGCGAGGACATATAATAGCTTTTCTAAAAGACGTGCAATCCAGTGATGTTCAGGTAATGACCGCTAAAGTGTCCCCTCTTTACACTCTCTCAATCCTTATAGGTGTGTTGGGGGTGATTTTGTTCACTTTAACAGGACTTGTTGTAGGAAAAAAGGATATGGAGCTTAAATAATGAAATGGTTTAATGAGACAAAGGATTCCAGGTCATGGGAGGAATTTTACCGTAAGCGATGGAGCTACGACTACAGCGTGCGTACAGGTCACGGCGTGAACTGTTCCATGGCCTGCAGTTGGGAGGTTTTCGTAAAGGACGGGCTCATTTGCTGGGAACTTCAAAAGACAGATTATCCGCAGATTGATCCTGATATCCCGAATGTTGAACCCAGAGGTTGCCAAAGAGGCGTAACGGCATCCTGGTATCCTTACAGCCCTTTGAGACCCAAGTTTCCTTACGTACGCAAAGTGCTGTGGAATTTTTATACCGAAGAACTCAACAACGGCAAAGATCCTGTTGAAGCGTATGCAAGCGTTGTTGAAGATAAAGAGAAGTCAAACAAATACAAATCCGCAAGAGGCAAAGGGGGTTGGAAGAGAGTAAGTTGGGACCAGGCAACTGAACTAGTCGCAGCAGGCCAGATTCACACAATCAAAAAGTATGGACCTGACCACATGGCCAACTTCTCACCCATCCCTGCCATGAGCTTGCTCAGCTTCATTTCAGGACACAGGTATAACAATATATTGGGCGGCATCTACTGCAGCTATTACGAGTGGTACCACGATCTTCCCCATGTCTCCTCTTCAATGTTTGGGGACCAGACGGAAAATTGCGAGAGTTCCGACTGGTATCTTGGCACTTATTGGGTTGTTGCCGGTTCAAACATAAACATGACCCGTACCGCTGATGCTCATTTTCTTTCGGAAGCAAAATACCGCGGCTCCAAAATAGTAGTTCTATCTCCCAACTATTCGGACGTAACCAAATATGCCGATACATGGGTTCCGCTCGTACCCGGCAGCGATGGCGCCTTCCTCATGGCATGTATCCATGTCATCCTGAAAGAGTTCTATGTCGACAAGAAAACGCCATACTTCACCGAGTATGCAAAGCAATACACCAACCTGCCCTTCCTGGTGGTTCTGGACAAAGATGGCGACAAATATCAGATGGGTCGATTCCTGCGCGCGTCTGATATTACAGAATACGCCGAGGAGGAAAACGCCGATTGGAAACTCATCATGGCCGATGACGGCGGAAAGCTGCACGTTCCCACCGGTTCCATCGGTTTCAGATGGGAGGAGGAACCGACCGGCAACTGGAACCTGCAACTCAAGAATGCTGTCACCAAAGAAGACTTCGATCCGCTCCTGACTCTACTCGGAAATGATGACCAGGAGGCATCGGTCTCGTTCAGTGACTTCAGCGATACTTTCAGTATCTTCATAGGCAGGACTGAAGGTAAGGGACAGAAAGCAAAAGAAATCCTACGTTCAGTTCCCGCCAGGAAAATCAAAACAAAAGACGGTGAAGAGCTACTCGTTACCACCGCCTTTGACCTCACCATGGCACAGGCAGGTGTAGGAAGAGGTTTAAGTGGCGATTATCCTGAAGACTACAACGATCCGAAGCCTTATACCCCTGCCTGGCAGGAGGCGCAAACGGGTGTGGGCAGAGACCTTGCCATTCAAATCGGAAGGGAATTTGCGGAAAATGCCGAAAAAACAAAGGGTAAATCACTCTTTATCACAGGCCCGGGAATTCAGCACTTCTATCACGGCGCATCCCTGTATTATCGCAACGAGGCGGTAATGCTTGCTCTTTGCGGCTGCAACGGGGTGAACGGGGGTAATTTTAACCATTACGTCGGTACCCAGCACACTCGTCTGAACGCTGCATTTGTAAATATGAGTGGCGCCCTCGACTGGCAAAGACCTCCACGGCTCATGAATTCCACCTCACTGTGGTATTTCCAAACCGGTCAATGGCGATACGACAACATGTCTCTTGATACCCAGTGGGCAACAGGAGCCAAAAAGCTTCCTCAATTCAACCACGCCGCCGATATGAATGCACTCGCCGTCAGATTGGGATGGCTACCTTTCTTCCCTCAAATTGACAAGAAGAATTCGCTAGAGATCTACAAGGAAGCCGTCGAAGCAGGGTGCAAGACCGATGATGAAGTAAAGGACTGGGTGCTGGAGAAATTTAAGGATGGCACATACAATTTCGCCATCCATGATGTGGATGCTCCCGAGAATCAACTGAAGATGGTCACCGTGTACCGTGGAAACCTCATTGGAACCAGCATGCGGGGACATGAAATATCACTCAAGCACTGGCTCGGGACGCACAATAATGTGATGTGGGACGAAGAACCGGCAAAAGGTCTGGTGAATGAAATCGAATGGAAAGAAGATTCCCCCATGGGGAAACTTGACTTCCTGGTGAATCTCAACATTCGAATGGATTCCACTGCCAACTATGCCGATGTGGTTCTACCGGCTGCATTCTGGTATGAGAAATACGATGTCACCTTTGGCGACATGCACACTTTTGTTCACCCATTGACACCTGCAACGCAGCCGCCGTGGGAAGCAAAACACGATTGGGAATCCTTCAAAATAATCGCCAAGCAATTTGAAAAATTGGCAAAAAAGCACCTCCCGGATCCTATAAAAGATGTTGTGATGAACGCCACCTGGATGGATAGTCCTGGTATGCTTGCTCAGCCTTTGGGAGAAGTAAGGGACTGGCGAAACGGAGACACAGAGGCTGTCGCCGGTAAGACTTTTCCCAGTATCTCCATTGTGGAGAGGGATTACACCAATGTCTACGAAAAGTTAGTTTCGTTAGGCCCGCTCGTCTCCAAACCCAAGGGCTATGGCTCCAAGGGACAGTACACTGACCTGACGCCCATCGTGGAAGAAGAACTCAAGAACAATGAAGCGTTAGATGTCAAGAACGGACGGGTATATTTTGAAAAACCCGAACAGGCCTGTGAGGTCATTCTCCAGATTTCTCCTGAACTCAACGGGCGGCTGTCGTCTATGTTTTTCAAGGAAATGGAAAAGAAAGTGGGACTTCCACTCGCCGACATGGTTGAAGGGGTCAAAGGCAGGAAGGTTCATTACAAGGACATCATTTCACAGCCGAGAAGAATTCACACCACACCACAGTGGAGTGCTGTATTGGCAGATAAAGATGGCAAACAGAGAACTTTTGGTCCGTTTACGATGAATGTGGAACGACTGAAGCCGTGGCACACCCTTTCGGGAAGACAGGAGATTTACTACGACCATCAGGGCTTGAGGGAACTGGGAGAAGCGCTACCCACCAATAAACCGCCGTTGGACATGGTGGCTATTGGAGATATCAATCTTGATAAGGCCGGTCCAAAGTCAAAGGTATTCCGCTTCATTACGCCACATGGCAAGTGGCAGATACACAGCTCTTTCAGGGACCATTGGCCCATGATGCACATGTCCCGCGGAGGCCCCACCGTATGGTTGAATCCCAATGATTCGGATGAAATTGATGTGAAAGATAACGACTGGGTGGAGATGTTCTGCGAGAACGGCATTGAAGTGGTAAGAGCGGTGGTAAGCCATCAGGTCCCAAGGAATATGGCCATTACCTACCATCAGGTCGAAAGGCACATAAATGTTCCTTTCTCTCCTCTTGCCAAGAAGAATAAGCTCTCCGACCTGCGGGGTGGAAACAACAACGCAACAACGAGAATTTTGATGAATCCGCACACCATGATTGGCGGATACGCTCAATTTTCGTATTACACCAACTACTGGGGGACAAGCCCCTCAGAGAGGGACCATGGCGTCATCATCCGAAAAATGCCGCTTGGCGCTGATGGGAAGCCGGTCTACAAGGAAAGTGAACTGCACAAGCTACCGGAAGGATAGGTAAATAATATGCGAGTAAAGTCACAAATGAGTATGACGTTCAACCTGGAAAAGTGCATTGGCTGCAACACCTGTACTGTCGCCTGCAAGAATGTGTGGACGAATCGGGAAGGCGCCGAATACATGTGGTGGAACAATGTGGAGACAAAGCCGGGTATCGGCTATCCAAAACAGTGGGAAAACCAGGAAATGTGGAAAGGAGGATGGGTCAAAAAGGATGGTAAACTGAAGCTTCGCTATGGAAGTAAAGCTTATATGCTGTCCAATCTCTTCTTCAATCCGCACACACCTGAAATGAAGGATTATTACGGAGACGGAGACGTTTATACTTTCAGTTACGACGATCTCCACAATTCAGAGCAATCTGAACAGCAGCCGGTCGCATCACCCAAATCCATGGTAACCGAAGAAGAAGATGTCCCCATCAATTGGGGCGTGAACTGGGAAGACAACGCTGGCGGCGCCCACGTTACCGGAAAGTACGACATCAATTTCAAAGATATGAGCGATGCAGAAAGAGAAGCAGTGCTTAAATTCAGAGACGTCTTCTATTTCTATCTTCCCCGTATATGCAATCACTGTCTCAACCCCGGTTGTGTCGGTGCCTGTCCATCCGGTGCCGCTTACAAGCGAGAAGAAGACGGCATTGTTCTCATTGATCAAGACAGATGCCGCAACTGGCGCTACTGCATCTCTTCCTGCCCGTACAAAAAGCCCTATTACAATTGGGCCAGCGGAAAGATGGAAAAGTGTATTCTCTGCTACCCAAGGATTGAATCCGGCTTGCCTCCGGTTTGTTTTCATTCCTGCGTGGGAAAAATCCGCTCATTTGGAGTCCTTCTTTACGATATGGACATGGTAAATGAAGTTGCTTTGGCAGATGATCAGGATCTGGTGACGAGGCATAGAGAGGCCATTCTGGACCCGTTTGATCCCAGTGTGATAGAAGCGGCGAAGAAAGAAGGTCTCGGCGACGATTGGATTGACGCAGCGCAACGCTCACCCATTTACAAAATAGTCAAAAAGTGGGAAATCGCGCTTCCACTACACCCTGAATTCAGAACTCTTCCTTCCCTGTTCTATATTCCGCCGCTGGCTCCTATTACCACCAGCGCAGGAAAGGACTCTCCTTCAGACACAGATGTGTTTGACATGACGAAGCCGGAAAAAGGACCGCTTGTCGATCTGGACGAATTGGACAAATTCCGGCTCCCCATCGCCTACCTTGCCAGTATGTTTGGAGCTGGGAATGAACAAGTAGTGAAAACGGCACTTCTGCGTCAGCTTGCGGTAAGGCACCACGAGAGAAGCCTGAGGGTGGAAAAAAAGCCCAATCTGGATGTACTCAAACAGGTGGGGTTGACCGAAGAGGATGCAAAAGAAATGGTTCGGGGCCTATCCCTTGCCTTTTACGATGAACGCTTTGTTCTACCGACTACAAAGCGTGAAGGCGCGGAGATCAGTCCGTATACCGAGCGCGGCCTCGCTGGCTTTGATAAGATGAATCCCTGGTCGCCAATGAAGAGAAGAAAAAGCTACTTCAAATCGTATCATACTGATTCAAAAGACTATGAATAACGGAAATGGAAATCAAGCAGTGAAAGATGTTTACGCGCTCATCGGCGAATTGTGGTGCAGTCCACCTGAAGCGGATACGGAGAGGGCGAAAACCAAAAAAGATGCTGAGCGAGTGCTTGCAGGATTGGAGACCGTCGATAAGGAGAGTGCGAAGTTTCTTTCCATCTTTCTAAAGGAAGAGACCATCTCCGATGAGGACTATATCGACCTGTTTGAGCTCCAGCCCAAATGTCCCCTCTATCTTGGAAGTCATACGTTTGATGAACCGAAGACCTGTGCCAATGCTGCCGTTTCCGATAGAAACGAATACATGATAGAGCTGATTGGAATCTACAGGCATTTTGGACAGTCAATCAATGGCGGAGAGTTGCCGGATTATCTGCCGCTAATGGTAGACTTTCTCTCTCTGACCGCTGAATCGAAAGATGATCCCATAAGAGGAAAATTTATTGATGAATATATACTTCCCTTCCTGCCTCCGATACGCTCCCGGCTGGAAGAATTGGATACACCCTACCTCCATCTGCTGGGTGCATTGGAAAAGGTCATAGATCTCGATCTGAAAACACAAGCGCTACCAACAGAACAATCACAACCAAAAGAAGAAGGATGCCGCTATGTTTGAAAATCTCTTTACCATGTTTAACGATTTCTTTTTTATCGGCCTTCCCTACATCTCAATTTTTCTTTTGTTCGGTGGAACAGTTTATCGTCTTTTTTTTGGATTCAAAGGTGCTTTCAGAAAGATGGATTGGACCGCTCGAGGCGATTTTCTTTGGACCACTCGATCTACGGGCTTTTTTGGCCGTGCATCCATAGGGCCTGCCGCACTATGCCTCCATTGGGGAATTATTACGTTGTTCGTAACACATTTAGCCGGTGTTGTTGGTGGCGTGCTTAATCTAATATCATGGGTAAACTTTTTCCGATGGGTTGGTCTGTTTGGCGGAATCCTTCTACTGTATGGTCTTTCCTGGGCGATTGTACGGAGAATTGTAATTCCCCAGTTAAGAGCTATGAGCAAAGTTGAAGATTACACAATCTTGATATTTTTGATTCTCATCACCTCCTTTGGGCTTTACCAGTCGGCAATAAAGTTGGTTTTCGGGGTAACTTATTCTTTTGCTCCCTGGCTGTGGAGTGTTGTTAAACTTCAACCCGATCCTTCCTTTATGGTTGGAGCACCACTTGTGAACAAGCTTCATATAATCGTCGCTTTAATATTTTTTGCGTATTTCCCCTTTACCAAACTTGTCCACGCATTTACCTATCCCGTTACATATTTCTGGAGACCATACATTTCTTTAAGAAGTTATGCAGGCTTGAAGCGATGAGAGAATAACGGCCGTTTGTTTTGCAGCCTGGATACTAAATATGGCCGGCCATACATTAACGTTCAAACTGGACCAGTCAATGGGGGTTGGTCAGGATAGAGAAGATCATGTCAAAAGCAAGCATTGAAAATCGGAATGTGAAAGACGAGGGTTCATGGAACCCGCCCGGCAATCCAAGGGTTTTGTGGGTTGCTTCTATTACATTCATTTATGGTTTTAGTGTATGGGCTATAAACTCTTCTCTCGCTCCTTACTTAAAGGATTGGTATGGTTTTTCTACAAGCGATGTCTTGCTTGTGGCTGCCATGTCGCCGCTTTTCGCGGCCATCACCAGCCTACTTTTGGGGATAGCATCGGACATGTGGGGAGGGAGGATTATATTCACGTTGCTTCTTATTTTTCTCCCCTTTCCAATGGTAGGATACATGTTCGCCGACAGTTACTTAGCGTTTCTCTCTGCCGGTATTTTCATGGGCTTGGGCGGTGCAAGTTTCATCATTGGCAATACCCATGTAGCCGTTTGGTATCCTAAGGAAAGACAGGGAGCGGCGCTCGGGATGTATGCTTTTGGCAATGTGGGAGTAGCAATTGGCATGATATTGGTGCCTTTTTTGCTCAACCATGTTCTTGGCGGTGCTCCCGGTTCTGATTTACCCCCTAAAATTTCGTTGGGTCCCTACTTCCTCACGGGCTGGCGTCTTATTTTCCCGGTATACGCTGTCTTGAGCCTGATTTTGGCAGTTGTGTACTGGACAATGACCTCTGAACCGCCCAGCCGAGGTAGAAAGATCACTTTCTCGAGCATAGCTGCCGTTTACAAATCCAGCCTCCTTCCTTGGATTCTTGCTTACCTGTATGGGGCAACGTTTGGCGCGCTTATGTTCAATGCCGCTTTCCTCCCTACATATCTCGTTGATCAATATGGTATAGATAAACAATCGGCGATTATGCTTTTTGTGCCGATCTTTGTCCTTCTGGTGTCGGGTGCCAGGCCCTTCAGCGGCTGGCTCGGAGACAGATACAATCCCAGAAAGTTGCTTATCTATTGCTTAGGTGCTGAAGTGGTATTGGCGGCAGGCTTAGCTGCGCAGTTACCTTTCGCTTGGCAAATGACCCTTCTTTATGCAGTTGCCGTATTATACGGTGGTGGGGCATCTCTTGTGGTAAAAATAATACCGCTCTATTTTAAAGAAGTGGGCGCGGTGACCGGATTGGCCAAGACAGCGGGGGCATCGACCGGTGCTGTCATGACAATTATAATGAGTCAAGTTAAGGGGGCCACCGGGGAATATACGTATGGGTGGGTAATATGGACTGGTGCGATCGCTTTAGCTCTTGTTCTTGCGTTAATACCACAGCCATACAGACTGCAGCGTTTATGAGTTAATGCAAAAAGAATCGGTTTCACAAGCCGTGCTTCGACAAGAGGAAATTACCAAAAGAAAAAATCGATTAGGCCAGTCAGAATGATGTCCACAAAGAGGGCATACTCATTCAAAACTTGGCAGTTGGAGAAGTAAGCTTGAATCAGTAGCTGGTTCGAAGGTATTCATTGAATCACTAGATGCTTGAAGATGACTGATACAACATACAAAGATACCGTAGATCACTTTGCGGAAGTTGCCGCCAAACGGGCGAAATCTCTGAAACAAAACCCATTTGGCTTTTTCATCGGGACGATGATGGCTGGTGCGTATATAGGCTTCGGAATCATCCTCATTTTTGTTCTCGGCTCTGATGCCGATCCTGCCTCCCGGAAGCTCATAATGGGGGCGACTTTTGGGATTGCCCTTACCTTGGTTGTCTTTGCGGGATCTGAGTTGTTCACCGGCCACACGATGTACATGCCGCTTGGCTGGCTTCGGAAAACGACAAGCGGTGTAGCGCTTTCAAAGGTTTGGCTTGTCGTCTGGATCGGTAATCTGGCAGGTGCAGCAGGGCTTGCTGCTATTTTTGTTCTCGGTGGTGGTGCGGGAATGATTGATGACAGTTCATCATTTCTAAATCAGGTTGCAAGCGCCAAAATGAACGCACCTGCTATCGAGCTGTTGGCGCGCGGTATACTTTGCAACTGGCTCGTTTGTCTTGCCTTGTGGATGTCAGGTCGTACAAAGAACGATGCGGCGAAATGCATTGTCATCTTCTGGTGTTTGTTCGCCTTTATCGCGAGCGGTTTTGAACACTCTATCGCTAATATGACTCTGTTTTCCATTGCCATTTTCGGGGAGCACCCAGAAACAGTGAACCTGTTTGGGATGGCCCATAATCTGTTTTGGGTGACGCTTGGCAACGTGCTTTCGGGTAGCGTATTCATGGCGCTAGGTTATTGGCAGTATTCTAAAAATCCCAAACTAGAATTTGATAATCCATAGTAAATACTACGACTTCACGGATTATTGATAAGCCTGTCGATCCATACAGGTGTTTCGGGGCTCCTTAATATCCATGTAAAACTATCCGGTTTTAAGTTCAGCGAACTTCTGTTGAAAATAGTTTATCACAGGTTAAATACGGACTAGGACAGTGAATCTGGATAATCTTTTGTCTGGATTGTAAATTGTTCAACTTAAGACTGGGAATAAGGTATTATAAAATAATTACGTACTAAAATAGGTACAGCCATGAAATCAATCCTTCCAAAAATAGTTTTATTTCTGATTCCAATTACCAGTTTTTTATATCCACAATCTGCTAATTCCGATGTGCCCAAACAGGTGCCTAATGTAGTAACCGCCGATATTCAAGCCGGGATTGAGAAGTATATCGAAGATGAGACTGCCCGGGGCGGAGGTTATTTCAAGTTCTCGTCAGATGGTCAAGACTTTTCGTTCAAATTAGTTCGCGTTCATACCGAATACCTGGCAAATCTTGCTTCCCGGCGGCATTTTGCCTGTGTGGATCTCGTGGACACCGTGGGTGATGTATATGACGTGGATTTCTTTCTTTCTGGTGACCCCGGAGATATGACCGTTACCGATAAGACGCTTCACAAACTAAACGGTATTCCATTCTATTCGTGGAAACAGAACCGTCGGGGTACGTGGCAGCGCGTACCTATAGAAGAAGCGACTCCGGAACTATTGGGTGTTATCGAAGGGGAGGACGAGTTCAACTTTCTGTACAGGGTTAAACTTCCGGAGATTACAGAAACAGCCCGCATGTGGCTCCCTTTGCCGGAAACCGATAAGTTCCAGACCGTTGAGATCAAGGAAGTCAATCCCTCCAAATACAGAGTAATAAACGAGCCAAAATACGGCAATAAGAGTTTATTCTTTGAACTTGGACCGGAGGACAGCGGAAGGACCATTGATATCCGCTTTCATATAAATCGAAAGGAAAAGGCCGCGTATGCCTCTGAGTCCATTGATCGGGATAAGTACCTCGGGGCGCAACGGCTGACCCCCATAAATGATAATTTTAAAGCAATAGCCGGGGAAGTTGTGGCGGGCAAGAAAAGTGATCTTGTACGCGCCCGCGCTCTTTATGATCACGTCATCGATCGCATGCGCTACATGAAGTATGGTTCTGGTTGGGGAAAAGGAGATGCCGTTTACGCTTGCGATGTGCGTACCGGTAACTGCACTGATTTCCACGCTTACTTTATCTCTCTGGCAAGAGCCGTCGGTATCCCCGCACGCTTTGCCATTGGCGCAGCTATTCCTTCCTCAAGGAATGATGGCGGAATAGACGGTTACCACTGTTGGGTGGAGTTCTATGCTGATGGCAAATGGTGGCCTGTAGACATATCCGAGGCTGATAAATATTCGAGTCTTTCAACCTACTATTTCGGACATCATCCTGCGAATCGTTTCGAATTCAGTCGTGGCAGGGACCTTGAGTTTGATCCAGGGCCCGCTTCAGGACCGATCAATTTTCTTGCCTATCCGGTATTGGAAATTGGAGGGGAGCAGGTAAGAACAAAAACTGAGTTTTCCTTCAATCGTAACGTTTCTCCCAATTAACGACCCGAATCCCAACGGGACCCGATTGAGTATAAAGATGAGCAGGTAGGTGTTTTACGACTTTACCCTTTTTGCTTGTAAATCAATCTATTAATATTTTTTGACCTCCCTCCCACACACACATATAAACAATAAATCCCGCTGCTAATATCCCCGCCGGAGTTCAACAGGAAATCCGGTTTATCAAGATTCCCTAGTCTTTAAGTTTTTGCAGCCGTTTTTCAGCTTTTTTTGCGTTTTTGGAATCGGGAAATTCTTCAACAATAAGATTAAGTACTTCAACAGCCTTGTCTCTCATCTTCAGTCTCTTCTCATACAGTGTGGCACATTTCTCCAAGCCTGCTAATGCGCCATCTGTCCCGGGATATTTCTCATGTAAAACCATATACTGATCAACGGCTTTTGCGTATTCCTTACTTTTTTCGTACAATTCTCCAGCACGTTGGAGCGCTTCTGTGGCCTGGGCTGTGCTGTCTGGATACTCAGACACCATCCTGTTGTAAGTGGTAATTGCCTCTTCTCTTTGCTTTAGTTTACTGGCCTGAATTTCGCCGATTCGAAGCAAGCTGGGAATAGCATGTATAGAGGTGGAATGCTGAGTAACAAGCTTCTCATATTCTTCGACAGCAGCTGTCCAGTCTTTCAAGTTTTTATCAGCAATAGTGGCGATGCGATATTGGGCATCCAGTACAAGACTATCTTCCGGGAATTGCTCCAGGAATTGACGAAAGGTGGTGGTGGCTTCTTCAAATTCACTGAATTGCTCCTGTTGAAGCGTGCCGGTCTGATATAATGCCGTTGCCAAATCCGGGCTGGTTGGGTACAGACTCATCAACTTCTCATAGATCATCAGAGCTGTATGATGAGCACTGTTGGTATATTCCACTTCTGCCAACCAGATAAGTACAGTAGTGGCACGGGATAACTCAGAATACAACGCAAGATATTCCCAGGCTTCCCAAATAAAAATCGATGAAAGCTTTGAATCCTTGAGGAAATGCACAGTTGACAAGAACTCGGAGTAACGGTCGTGGGTTTCCTCTGATTCCGGTGCACCTTGTAACAATGATAAAAGTTTCTCTCGATTGGATTTGTAATAATCCTCCTTTTGTACAAATTGAGAACCATTCTCTATCACTGGCCCTCTTAGGGGAGAATCTGGATAGAGGTAGACAAACTTTAATAGACCCACCAACACTTCATCCCATTTTTTCTGGGCTATGTAGGACTCAATCATATAACTCTGTACATAGTCAGAATGAGCATTGGGAAAATAAATATTGAGATATGATCTGTATTCATCAATCTTGTAACTTGAAAGGTCTTTTGGCGATCGGACCAACCGACCCAGAAGCTTACCGGATTTCTTTTGTTGCTCACTATTTAATGCTCTAAGAAAATCAAAATAAGATTCCTCGATAGATTCAGGTTCAGATAAAGTAGTAGACTGAGCCTGAGTATTTGGTTGGAGAGATTCCACATCCGTTGATGGCGCACCTTTTTCAGCATCAGTTTCTATCTGTCCAATTTTGATAGAGTCCTGAGCAAAATTGAACATCGGTATTGCGGGTGTGATTAAAATAGTCAGAACCAGAAAAATAGTGCTTAGATGACAAAAATTCCTAATCATGACGACTTCCTCCCCATTACTTTAACTGCTTCACTATTCTTAATAAGCTCTTTCATCCAGACCATCCCCCCGTCATTTACCAGGTAGAGATTGGGAAAGTGGTTGAGAAAGCTGTGTAGAAACATAATGGGGAAACTACCTCTCTGGAGGCAAACTAAGGAGAGATAGTGGTAAAGTCAATCAAGGAGGTCTAGAAACAAAAAAGCCCCCGTGAGGAGGCTATTTGACCCAGAGACGTTTCATTGTCGTTGCGATAGCTAGAGAAACTTACAAACTTCTTGGGATTAACCGCTGAGTGAAATATATCAGTTAATTATGCTAGATTTAGTTTTCGTGAAGGACAGGTTTGCATTCATCATTATAATCGATTACTAAATCTCCTATCTGCTTTGGATGAACTTCTGACTCATATCTGATATGGGAAAGCATCCATATCTCATCATATATCTCAAAAGGTCGCTTGTCTTGCTTAAGGTTCCTTCTCTTTGCAAATCTCTTTCGTCCAAGAGAAATATCAATGTCCAAATATATCTTGAGGTCAAAAAGATTCACTAGTTGTGGTTTGTAAATAAATATGCCCTCCAAAATAACAAGAGGGTATTTTTTTTGGGATTCTGAAACGGCTCTGATTGCGTCACTATAGTTAATTATCAATTCGTAATACTTATTCAGATCTTCTTCACCCCATGAGCCAGATACAAATGCTTTGTAGGTTTCACTTTCAATAGCTGGATTATTAAAATTATCAATATCGAGATGGTCATTTTCGATTTTGTGGTGAGTAAAATACTTGGACACAGACTTGGCAAAAGTTGTTTTACCCGAACAATCAATTCCATTGATTCCAACTACAAAGGACTGGGTTATTGAACCATGCTTCTCGTATTTTGCTTTAATGAATGCCAGTATATCTTCCACGATTACTCAAATCCTGTTTTACTCTAATAACCCAAATGATTATTTTTTAAAATGGTGACTCATTTCTCGATATTTTGACTTCTGAATTTGAAGCCCTCGCTGTAAAGCTTTCATAAGGCCGTAATACAATTGACTTATTGCGAGGATCCAAAGTAATGGAAGGAGTTCATGTAAAAGAAGTGCTGCCGAAATAAGGAATACAAACACACCTTCATCAAATTGAAAGAATTTGCGTTGTTCTCTTAAGAACCAAAGTAAATTTTTTCTCAAACTGAAACTTGGCCCCGCTGAAAGTTCAACGTCGGTATTTAAGCCATTTTTAAAATATTCCAGATCGTTCTCAGCACGAATACTTAACGTTACATATTTAATGTAAGAACGTAACGTGTAAAAAAAAGTCGCTGTAAAACCAAGAAAAACAACCGCTATATCTTGAGTTTCTTCGAATGATGTAAAAGAAACTGCAGCAAAGAAAAGAAATATCTTGATGAAATCGGCAATCTTATCATAGAAGGAACCAGCTGGAGATAAAATTCCCCGATACCGAGCCATTTGACCATCCATACAATCTAGAACATGACCAAGTTGAATGAGTATGGCGGCGATGAAAAAGTTTTGGTATGCATACGGTAAAATGAAAGCCGCTCCAAATAACGAAATAATAAAAGATAGGGTTGTCAACCGATTGGGATTTAAAATCGACCAATCAACAACAATCACATTGAGTAATATACCTATAGGAGCTGTGATGAAAGACGACCACCACTCATCATCTTTATTTTTAGTTTTCCACAAGCGTTGAAACTTTGTTTCATCAAAGGATTTAGAATCGGTCATTCTATTAATTACTTGAAAACTGAATTATTTCGCGTGGTACGTTCATATCTTGATTTGTTATCCAATTTTGCAGATAATTGTAATCTTGAAGGGTATCCACCTCTGACCAAAATGTGCCAGCTACATCGTAGAAATGGATGGGTTCTTGCTTTGATATAAACGAATACAAAACGTCTTCCCACCAAATATTAGATTTTCCGGCAGTAATCATTTCCTCCAAAGTCTGCTTAAACGTATTTATAAAACATTTGTCAATTCGAACTATTCCAACGTATTCACCATCCGTCTCCTGATTAGTTAAATGTTTTCCATACCGATTAATTTGATCACCAATGAAACCAAACCGATAGTCCGCATTATCAATACGCGTACTATCAGCCAACATTACTACCGCATTCGTTTGGTTTTTGGCATAATCAAGTATCCCATGTTCGTAGTAGAGATCTCCATTTAATAAAAGAACATTATCTTCTAATAAATCCTTGGCGTACCAAAGAGACATGATACTATTGGTAGTTAGGAAATAAGGATTCTCAAAGTAAGCAACATCATTCTTCAGTTCATTGCGAATAAGGTCTGCCTCATATCCAACAATGACAGTAATATCACTAATTCCTTTACTAACTAATAAATTGACTGAACGGCGGATGAGTGTTTCGCTTCCCGCAGTTAAAAGACATTTTGGTTTATTCATATTTAGGCCAAGCAATCGTTTCCCTACCCCTGCAGCCATGATGATAGCTTTCATTAATAGTTCTCTCTTTCCATTATTATATGATTTTTAGTTTGTTGATAGTTATTAAGTATTTCCTCAAGGGCATTAATTAAAAAATCGATATCCGTTTCATTCTGTTCACCTAAATGACTCACCCGAAACACTCTGTATTTCAAATCGCCTCCATTTGGAGCCACAAAGCAATTATAATCATCCGCCAGCCTCGTAACAAAATCAAACGCATCAATATCCTTAGGGCAATTAATTGCTGTCAGAGCGTTTGAAGGACTATTTGGAAGAAAGCTAAGGGGTAGGTCCTTCAAGCCTTTTCTAAAATATTCAGCTAATTTAGAATGGCGAGAAACAAAAAAGCCGATTCCGTGTAACCTAATTTCTCTGAGCCGTTCGTGCAACATCATAAAATGGCCGATAACAGGCGTAAAAGGCATCTGTCCTCTCCTCTGGTTTGCAAGATAAGCTTTTATATCAAAATAATAAGATTGGCAAGTCTTGGTTTCTAATCTCAACTTTGCTTTTTTATTTAAAGCGAGAAAGGAAAGCCCGGGTGGAAGAGCTAATGCTTTCTGGGAACTTAGGAGAGACACATCGACATGCCATTCATCCATCATAAAAATATCTGCACAGATAGTGCTGATAGCATCAACAACAAAGAAAACACCATATTTTTGAGTGAGTTCCCCAATAGCTTTTGTGTCGTAAATCATCCCAGTCGATGTTTCGTGGGCATTGATTAGCAACGTTGAATACTCTTGACTCGATAGTCTGCGATCGAGATCTTCGAGTGAAATTAGCTGACCAAGATCAATACTTATTTGTTCAAATGGGATTTCATGCTGAGTGCATAGATCAACCCACCGTTGACCAAAGGTTCCTCCATTCACAATCAAAACCTTGTCGCTTTGGTCGAGGAAGTTGAAAATCACAGCTTCCATCGCACCTGTCCCGGAAGCGGAAAAAATAACCACATCTCCCTGAGTGCCGAATATGTATTTTAGATCTTCAATAATCTCAAACGTGATCTGTGAGAATTGTTCTGTACGATTATAAGGAAGCTGTGACGCACCAATTGCAAGCGTTCGAGCGGACATGGCTACTGGTCCAGGGGTAAATAATTTGATTTTGTTATTCATTATTACTTGGTTCTGATCCTCTTAAGGATATTCCTTTGTATTGCTCAAATATCGCACTTACTGTAACCACAGTCGGGGGCTGGATACAATTATTGTCATGATTTAAATTCCTCAAATTCTATGTTGGTAAAAACTTCTTCAAAGAAAAATTGAGTACCTGAATAATTAATCATCATCTTGGTCAATCAATATGTCTGCATATTGACCGGATATTGCTTGTGGAAACTATTGGTGAATCTACCTTCTGAATAATCAAATGATTTGATTTAAATAAGGGATCGTTGAATAAAAGCAGAAACAGCATTTCGCCGTTCTATGTACTTTCGAAGTCGTTTGATTTTATTTCTGTTTTGAGAATCCAGCATTGCAATAATCACATTAATGTTCACAGGGAAAATTACAGTTTTATCCCTCTGATGACGGCGGTAAAGTCAATCAGGAGCCCAGAAACAAAAAACCCCGCTGATAAGCGAGGTTTTCTTTAACTATAGCTGTCTAACTAAAGATTAGTCTCGTGGGCGTGCTTCATTGACGACCAGCTGCCGACCTTCGCAATCTTTTCCGTTCAACTC
>Ga0208409_1000342_pt1 | contig 20938 bp, 20 predicted proteins | sample ETNtaG_29_FD_185784 | JGI IMG/M metagenome (GOLD analysis project Ga0208409, IMG submission 185784) | Marine microbial and viral communities from oxygen minimum zone, Eastern Pacific Ocean - ETNP201406SV201 (SPAdes) (version 2) | ecosystem: Environmental > Aquatic > Marine > Oceanic ...
CATACCTAAAGATAAAAAAGGAGCTCCACCATTTTCTGTGGATGATAATTTATATCACACATCAACCGAAGGTAAGGTTTTAGAAAATCCTAAAAATGCAGCACCAGAATTTATTTATCAAAGAACGGTTGCTCCTGAAAAAGCTCCAAATAAAGCTTCTTTTGTAACTCTGGGATTTAAAAATGGAGACCCAATAACTGTTAATGGTAAAAAATTATCTCCAGGAAATCTTTTACAAAAATTAAACATCCTTGCAGGTAAGAATGGTATTGGCAGGGTTGATCTTGTTGAAAATAGATTTATTGGAATTAAATCAAGAGGTATTTATGAAACACCAGGTGGAACTTTATTAATAACAGCTCATAGAGCAATTGAATCTGTCACTTTGGACAAAGAAACGATGCATAAAAAAGATGAAATTATGTCTAAATATGCAGAACTTATTTACAACGGTTATTGGTATTCAAAAGCAAGATTTAAACTTCAAAAAATAGTTGATCTAAAAAGAAATAAAGTGAATGGATCTGTTAAACTTAAATTATACAAAGGCAATATTATAATTGTTTCAAGACAAACTAAGAGCAGTGCTTATTCCATGAAGAAAGTTTCCTTTGAAGAAAACAAAACGTTTAATAAATCAAATATAGAAAGATTTATCAACTTTCATAAGAAAAAACTTCGTTAACTAGATTGAGCCTTTTTAAAACATTCAACGGTATTATTTAATAAGCAGGCAATTGTCATTGGACCCACCCCTCCTGGAACGGGGGTAATTGCTTTGGCTACTTTAGAAACTTCATCAAAATCAACATCACCAACCAAACCTGAATCAGTTTTATTAATTCCAACATCAATAACTATTGCATCTTTTTTCACCCAATCTGCTTTAACTAATTTGGGTCTTCCAACAGCAGCAATAATTATGTCTGCTCTGGCACATTCTGCTTTTAGATCTTTTGTTTTGGAATGTGTAATGGTTACAGTACAATTTTCTTTTAAAAGCAATTGAGCCATAGGTTTGCCATTTAAGTTTGATCTTCCAATAATAATCGCATGTTTCCCATTTAAATTTTTTTCAATATTTTTAATTAACAAATAACAACCCAATGGCGTACATGGAATACTGCTTTCATAACCTGAGGATAAATTGCCCACGTTCATTGGATGAAAACCGTCTACATCTTTACTGGGATTTATAGCTTCAATAACTTTTCTTTTGTCAATATGTTTGGGTAAAGGTAGCTGAACCAGTATTCCAGAAACTTCGTTATTATCATTAAGTTCTTTGATTTTATCCAAAACAACTTTTTCCTCTACTTTTTCCGGATATCTAACCACTTCAGATTTAATACCAACTTCGTTTGCAGATTTTTCTTTATTTTTTACATAAATCTGACTTGGGGCATCTTCGCCAACCAAGATTACAGTTAATCCTGGAACAGCGTTATAAGTAGACTTGAGTTCGATTACCTTTTTTTTAAGGTCTGCTCTTAAATCGGCTGCTGCTTTTTTTCCATCAATTTTAAGCATAATTTTAATTAAAATAAATTTGGAGCAAGTAATTCAAAAAACAAGTTTCTGATAAAAAACAATAATAAAATCAGGACAACGGGTGAAATATCTATTGAACCTAAATTGGGAATGAATTTTCTAATTTTATTTAAAACAGGTTCTGTTAACTGATGGGTGGCATTTAGTACTGCAAAAACAAATCTATTCTGGGTATTTAAAACATTAAATGCTACCAACCAACTTAGTATGGCATTAATTATAATTAACCAAATATAAATATTAATAACGCTATCTATTAAAAGAAATAACGATTTCATTTTTTTTCGACATAAATAGACTGACTAGGAAAAGCAAAAGATGCATTATTTTTTTCTACTATTTGCTTAATTTCTAACGCTAATCTCTCTTTAGCTCCAAGCCATTCATTCCAATCATTGGTTTCTGTAAAGCATCTGACAAACATATCAATGGAGCTGTCAGAAAATTTATCTACTCTTACCGCATAACCCATTTTAACTTTAAAATCTTTGTGTGTAGTAATATATTTTTCTATTTCATCTCTAATTTTTTTAAGTTGATCAATCGTTGTGTTGTATTGCAGAGTTATTATCCAACTAATTCCCCAATTTGTCGTTGCACTTACGTTGATAACAGCATTTTCTGCAAATTGAAAATTTGGAATAATTGCTAAAGATTTATCAAATTTTCTGACTACTGTAGATCTAAATCCAATACGTTCCACGATTCCTTCTATAACATTTTCAACGATAATCCAGTCGCCAACTTTAAATCTTTTTTCTACCAATACTAAAATTCCTGAAATTAAATTTTTGAATAGGTCTTGCGCACCTAAAGCGACGGCAATTCCAAACAAACCCAATCCAGCAATAATTGGTCCAATTTTTATACCCCACAATTCTAATACAGCGGCAGCACCTAAAATAATTATAAGTATTTTCAGTGATTTGGTAATCCAACCTATTAGTTCTCTTGTTAAAACTTTGTCTAAGCCTGTTAGAAGGTAAGAAAGTGGTTCTATAAACTGGTGCAATAGCCAAAAAATCAATACCGTGACTAACGTCCTATTTAAATTGTCAATCCATTGCTGAGATTCTGAACCAAATTCTAAATAATAACTTGCAATAAAAAAACCTATTACAATTGGAAAAAATCGAGCAGGGCCCTCCATCGCTTTTACAAAAGCATCGTCGAGTTTATTTGTGGTTTTTTTTGCTATTTTTTCTAAACGCCGAATTATTATTTTGCCCACTAACCCTCTAAATAATAAAAAAATTAGAAATATTCCAAGACCAATTAATATTTGAAATATATCAATTCCTAGAATACCCTCGTTCCAAACGTCTAAAAATAGATTTATAAAATTTTTAATTAGGTCCATAAATTAATTTATTTTATTTAAAAAAAATTCTTCTTCTCCAGGATTAAAAAAAATAACTTTTTTCCACTTAATAAATTCTAATACTTTTGAAGTTTTTTTACTAATGCACATTAAATTAGATAGTACCATTACGTCAACTAGTGAGTATTTTTTGATTAAATCTTTTAAATTAATAGCACTCTTTTCTGAATAAACAAAAATAATATCTGGAGTATTTTTTTTAATATAATCTAGAGTATTTTGTTCAATTTGGTTAATTGGTTCTGAAGTATAGTTTATTATTCGGTCAACCGAATAGCCTTTTTTTTTCAATTCAAAATCCAATTCTTTTGAAATAAATTCACTACTAACATAGAGTAATCTCCCAAAATTTTTATCGAACGTTCTAATAATCAATTCGATGAGAACATCAGCATTACCACCGGCTGATATTGCGTTATAGAATCCAAAATCTTTTGCTTTTTTTTCAGTAGCTCCACCTACACAAAAACAATGAATGTTTTTTGGAATATTTTTAGTATCCAAAAACTTTATTGCATTTGCGCTTGTAAAAATTATCCCTTTATAATTATGAAAATTAATATTTTTATTAGAAATTTTTTTGATATTTATTAAAGGGAGATGTGTAACCGTATGATTTGCAAGATTTAAACTTCTCATTAATTCTAAAGAATCTTCAATCGGCCTGGTTATAATAATGTGCATTTAATATATTATTTGTTTTTATAAGTGTTGCCAGCCTGAGCAATTAATTCTGTTCCAACTTTAACTCCAATTTCTTCAGCTTCATCGACCTTGCCTGATATTTTGGAAGAAAATTTTTGTTTACCATCTATTGAAAAAAGTTCACTTTTTAATGTTATCAGATTATCACTAATGGTAGCAAGTCCTCCAACAGCTGTATCGCAATCCCCTTTGATTGTTTTAAGCATTGCTCTTTCAGCAATCACACGGCTAAGTGTATTCGGATCGTTAATTTTATGAATCAAATTTAAAATATCTTGATCGTTTTTTCGAGTTTGTAATACAATAACTCCCTGACCAACGCATGGTAACATTTCTTCAATAGAAAAAATTTGAGAGACTTTTTTTTCTAGACCTAACGTCTTTATACCCGCGTATGATAAAACTATTGCGTCAAAATTTCCTTTTTCCAATTTATTGATTCTTGTATCTATATTTCCTCTTATAAGACTAATATTTAAATCTTTTCTTAAAACATTTAATTGTGCGGCTCTTCGAAAAGAACTAGTTCCAATAATTGAATTAGGTTTTAAATCAGTTATTGATTTATATTTTAAGCTAATAAAAACATCTCGTGGATCATTTCTTTTTAAAAAAACTTTGGTTTCTAAATCCTTTGTTTCTTCTGAAGGTAAATCCTTTAAAGCATGGACGGCAATATCAATTTTTTGATCTAGTAATTCTTCTTCAATTTGTTTTGAAAAAAGTCTCTTTCCTCCTATTTCAGATAGACTTTTAGAATAATGAATATCCGCTGTCGTTTTAATAATTTTTATATCGATAACATCTTTATTTAAATCAACATTGTTATCTAAAATAGTTTCTTTAGCCTTTTCTGCATAAAGAATTGCAAGTTTACTTCCTCTCGATCCTATAATAATTTTATTTTTACTCATTAATTTAAATTTAAGAGTTTATTTATATTGATTTTTTTATGAATTGGTAAAATATAAATCAATGAAAAAACAATTGATTTTTTTAGGTATTGAAACAAGTTGCGATGAAACAGCCGCTTCAATAGTTAAGGAAAATTCTAACGGTAGAGGTGAAATACTTTCAAACATTGTTTCTAGTCAGATTGATGAGCATAAGGAATTTGGCGGAGTAGTTCCAGAAATTGCAGCAAGAGCGCATGTTGATAAAATAGATTTTATTATAAAGAAAGCCTTAAAAGAAAGTAAAATTAATATAAATGATGTCGATGGTATTGCTGCTACTGCTGGACCTGGGTTAATCGTATGTTTAACAATTGGATTAAGTATTGCAAAAGCAATTGCGGCATCACTCAATAAAACTTTGATTGCAGTAAATCATTTAGAGGGTCACGCTTTGAGTCCGAGAATATTAAATAATATAGAATTTCCTTACTTGCTTTTATTAATATCTGGAGGACATACCCAATTTTTAGATGTCAAAGGCGTAAACAACTACAAAAGATTAGGAACAACAATTGATGACGCCGTTGGCGAGGCTTTTGACAAAACTGCTAAACTCATTGGAATAGAATTTCCTGGTGGGCCACAAATTGAAGAGTACGCAAAAAAAGGAGACGCATATTATTATAAGCTACCAAAGCCAATAATAAATAAAGGTGGATGTAATTTGTCTTTCTCTGGATTAAAAACTGCTGTATTAAAAATTTCAAAAAAAATAAAAAATCAAGAAGAAAAATATCATCTTGCTGCTTCATTTCAAAAAACAATTGAAGATATACTTGCTGAAAAAAGTAAATTTGCAATGAATTTGTTCAATGAAAATAATGATAACAAAAAAAACACTTTTGTAATTGCTGGTGGGGTAGCTTCTAATAATAAAATAAGAAAAAAATTAACAGATCTTTCAAATGAAAGAAATTTCGAGCCGGTATTTCCACCTATAAATTTATGTAGCGATAACGCTGCAATGATTGCTTGGGCAGGAATAGAAAGATTTAGATTAGGGCTAACAAATGAATTAAATTTTTCCGCAAAATCTAGATGGCCACTTGATGAAAAAGCCCCCTTTTTAAAAGGACCAGGATTAAAACTATAGATGAAATATTGGAAAAAAATATGTAAGATGGGTAAAATAAATAACTATTGAAGGAAAGTTTGTGCCTAAAAAGAAAAAGAAATTAAAAAAGAGAAAAAAGCTTAAAGCTAAAAAAGGAACAAAAAAAACTAAGCTAAAAACCAAAAAAAAAATTACTCCTGAATCAGAAAAGGAACTGATCATTAGGACTTCTAAAGCTTGGTCTAAACAGGCTTATGTTAATAAGAAAGCATATGAAAAAAAATATAATATATCTATTAAAGATAATGAGAATTTTTGGAAAAAAGAAGGAAAAAGAATTACATGGATAAAACCATATACAAAAGTAAAAGATGTTAAGTACAGTAAAACTGATGTTAAAATAAAATGGTTTTATGATGGAACTTTAAATGCTTCTGTTAATTGCATAGACCGACACCTTAAAAAAAAGAAAAGTAAAACAGCAATAATTTGGGTTGGAGATAATCCCAAAGATTCTAGAAATATCAGTTATCAAGAACTTTATAGAAATGTTTGTAAAGCAGCAAATGGATTAAAAAGCATAGGAATTAAAAAGGGGGATAGAGTCACAATTTATTTAACTATGATTCCTGAGCTGGCCTTCGTAATGCTAGCTTGTGCAAGAATTGGAGCAATACATTCTATTATTTTTGGTGGTTTTTCTCCAGATTCAATAGCTGGAAGAATAGATGACTGTAAATCTGATTATATAATTACAGCTGATGAAGGCGTACGTGGTGGAAAAATTATCCCATTAAAAAAAATTACGGACGAGGCTCTTGCTAAATGCCGAAGTGTAAAAAAATGTGTAGTTGTAAAAAGAACAGGTAATGAAATTAATTGGGTCGATGATAGAGATGTTTGGTATGATGATATTACTTCCAGTGCTTTAAATAAATGTGATCCAGAAGAAATGAATGCCGAAGATCCACTATTTATTCTTTATACCTCGGGATCAACAGGAAAACCCAAGGGAGTTTTACATACGACTGGTGGATACATGGTTTATACATCTATGACACATCAATATATTTTTAATTATAGAGATAAAGATGTTTATTGGTGTACAGCAGATATTGGTTGGGTTACCGGACATAGCTACATTATTTATGGACCTTTAGCTAATGGAGCTACTACAGTAATGTTTGAAGGAATTCCTAATTATCCAGATAGCTCTAGATGGTGGCAAATAGTTGATAAATACAAAATAAATATTTTTTATACAGCTCCAACGGCACTGAGGGCTCTCATGAAAGAAGGGGCAGAGCCAGTTAAAAAAACAAGCAGAAAATCACTTAAACTTTTAGGTACCGTTGGTGAGCCTATCAATCCAGAAGCTTGGATGTGGTATTTTAAAACAGTGGGAGATGGTAGATGTCCCATAGTGGACACTTGGTGGCAGACTGAAACGGGTGGAATATTAATTTCGCCTCAAATTGGAGCAATCGACCTAAAGCCTGGTTCAGCAACAAGACCTTTTTATGGCATTAAACCTGTTATAGTTGACGAAAAGGGAGACACATTAAAGGGAGCTTGCAAAGGAAGACTTTGTATAGCTCTGTCATGGCCTGGACAAATGAGAACAGTCTATGGAGATCATCAAAGATTTATTGATGCTTATTTTTCACAATATGATGGAAAATATTTTACTGGTGATGGGTGTAGAAGGGACAAGGATGGCTACTATTGGATAACAGGACGAGTAGACGATGTGATCATTGTATCGGGACATAATCTTGGCACTGCCGAAATAGAAAGTGCTTTTGTTGCACATCCAAAAGTTGCTGAAACAGCGGTTGTTGGCTATCCTCATGACATTAAAGGAAACGGTTTATATTGTTATGTTACATTAAATTCAAATGAACGACCTTCTGGTGAACTTGAAAGAGATTTAAAACTTTGGGTAAGAAAACAAATAGGAGCAATAGCAACTCCAGATGTTATACAATTCGCTCCCGTTCTTCCTAAAACAAGATCGGGTAAAATAATGAGAAGAATTTTAAGAAAAATTGCTGCTAATGAACACGATCGACTTGGAGATATAACAACTTTAGCCGATCCTTCGGTTGTTGATAGTTTAGTAAAAAACAGACAAAATAAACAGATTTGAAAATTTAGTGAATGGTTTTTTTAAAACCTTTTTTTGACTTTATCAAAATATAAAAATATAAATTTTTCCATGTCTTCGATAGTTAAAATATCTCCTTCAATTTTATCAGCTGATTTTGGTAAATTGGGTGCCGAAATTTCCGGATTAGAAAAAGCTGGTGCAGATTTAATTCATATAGATATAATGGATGGGCATTTTGTTCCAAATATAACAGTCGGCCCAGAAGTAATAAAAGATCTTAAAAAATACACTTCTTTGCCTTTCGACGTACATCTGATGATTTCTCCTGTTCACAAATATATAAAAGGCTTTGCAGAAGCTGGCGCAGACATAATTACAATACACCCCGAATCCACTAATAATTTAATTGAAACAATCAACGAAATCAAAAAATTTGATAAAAAAGCTGGTGTGTCTCTTAATCCAAAAACAACTATAGAAAAAGTTCTGCCTGTTCTTGGTTTAATTGATTTGGTTTTGATAATGAGTGTAAATCCAGGCTTTGGAGGTCAAAAGTTTATTAAGGAAACATTAGAAAAAGTTAAATTATTAAGGAAAGAAATTGATCAAAAAAAACTCACTGTTGAAATTGAAATAGACGGAGGAATTAATTTTGACAATGCTAAAATGGCTAAAAAAGCAGGTGTTGATATATTAGTTTCAGGTACTACAATATTTAAGAATAATGAAGGTAATGTTAAAAAAAACATTGAGACTCTAAGAAATCAATAATTTAATGCAAAAAATAAAAAGTATAAGCGAATACTTTTTTTTAATTTTTAAATTTTTTTTGTTTAGATTAAAAATATTTTATTTTAAATCAAATTATTATAACAAAAAAATATTAAATAATTTACCTTCTAAATTTAATTATAAGCCAAGTTTACATATAATTAATTCGCTAATATCATTTAATAAAAAAAAAATTAGAATCGAAAGTTATTCTCTGAATTCCATTTGGAAACTAAGTTCCAAAAATAAATTGGAATTTCAAAATTTACATAATTTTTTATGGCTTACATTTTTAGATATAAAAACAAATAAAACTTCGACACAAGCTATCATTGAAAATTGGATTGATAACAACAATAATTTTAATGAAGAAACATGGAAGATGGATATTCTTGGAAATAGACTAATTGCTTGGATTTCAAATTCTAATCTAACTATAGATGAATCTGGCCTAAAATATAAAGAAAAATTTATTTCGAGTATAACAAAACAAGCTAATCACTTATCAACAAATATTGATAGTTTAGAAGATGATGAAAGTAAATTAATTTGTTGTTCGTCGTTAATTTTAGTTGGTCTAACTTTTAAAAATCAACATAAACATTATAAATCAGGCTTATCAATACTTCAAAAATTTATCAAAAATAACTTTGATAATTCGGGATTTCCAAAATCAAGGAATCCCGAGGAATTAGTAGTTTGCTTAAAATATTTAATCTTAATAAAAGAATGGATAAAAGAATCACAAAATCAAATACCTGATTATTTAGAAGAAATAATTTTTAACTGTGGAAAATCTTACAGTTTTTTATCAAAAAATTTGGATGAATTACCACTCTTTAACGGATCTTCAAAAATACAAAATGTAGAATTTGAAAAATATCTAAATTACTTCAGTTATAATTTTAATGATTCTTCAAAAGAAAAAAGCGGATATGTTATATTTAAAGATAAAAAAATAGTTTTTATAATAGATGTTGGAGATTCTCCAACTTTCAAATATTCAAAAAAATATCAATCTGGATGTCTTTCGTTTGAAATAACTTCTAACAAAGAAAAATTAATTTGTAATTTAGGTTTTGATATAAATAAAAATAATAAAATAAAATTATTAAGCAGATCTACTGCCGCTCATTCAACTTTATATTTAAATAATCATTCTTCCTGTATTTTTAGAACCAGTTATCCTTTTAAAATCAACTATGAAAATAGATTATATGAAGGATTAAAAATCATAAAAAAGAAAATTGTTAGTGAAAAAGATTTTGAAAATATTATTGCTAGTCATAATGGATATCAAAGCAGATATGGTTATATTCATGAACGTTCCATAAAATTTATAAAAAAAGAGAAAATTTTCTTCGGAATAGATAGTTTAATTAAAAATAAAAAAGTTAGCAATATAAGCTATGGAATTAGATTTCATATTTACCCAGGAATAAAAATAGCAAAAACTCAAAATTCTCAATCTATTTTATTAAGTTTAAAAAATGGTGGGGGCTGGAAGTTTAGTTGTCACAATAAAGAAGTATTAATTGAAAAGGGTATTTATTTAGGAAATAAGAATAAAGTAGTAGAAAATGAAAATATATATATTTCAGGTATGACAAATGGAGAAAATCAAATAATTGAATGGAGTTTTGAAAAAATATCTTAATGAAAAATATAGTTAAAATTAAAAGAGCCTTAATTTCTATTTCTGATAAGTCATTATTAAAAAATTTGTTATCTGTTTTATCCAAATATAAAATTGAAATTATTAGTTCGGGAAAAACATATAAAAAAATAAAAAAATTTGGTTTTAACGGTATTGAAATTTCAAATTTTACCGGATCCAATGAAATGCTTGGAGGCCGGGTAAAAACACTTCATCCCAAAATCCATGCTGGAATATTGAGTATCAGAAATAATAAAAATCATAAGCTTGATCTTATTAAAAATAATTTTAAAGAAATAGACTTAGTTATTGTAAATTTTTACCCTTTCGAAAATGTTGTAAAAAATAATAATAATTTTAAAAGCATAATTGAAAATATTGATATTGGTGGTCCAACTTTAGTTAGAGCAGCAGCCAAAAACTTTAATGATGTTTTGGTAATTACAAATCCAAGAAATTATATACATATGATTAACGAAATAAATAAATACAAAGGTTCGACATCTTTAAATTTCAGAGAACAAATGGCTATAAATGCATTTAATGAAATTGCAAATTATGATTCAATAATTGCAAATTATTTTAATGATAAATTTAATGTTAAATTTCCAAATAAAAAAACTTTTACTGGAAAATTAATTGAAAACTTGAGATATGGTGAAAATCCACATCAAAAAGCCGCAATTTATTCAATTGAAAACAATTTAAATATAAAACAATTACATGGAAAAAAATTAAGCTTTAATAATTACAATGATATTTTGTCCGCTCTATCAATTTCTAAATCTTTTGAAAAAAATAATGGAACTGTAATTATTAAGCATGCGAATCCTTGTGGAGTTTCAATAGAAAAAAATAATTTAAAATCATTTAATTTAGCTTTCAATTGTGACCCTGTAAGCGCTTATGGAGGAATAGTATCGTGTAATTTTAAAATTAAAAAAGAATTAGCAAAAAAACTCAACCAATTTTATTTTGAAGTTATCATCGCAAATGAATTTGAAAAAGACGCTTTAAAAATCTTAAAAAAAAAGAAGAATGTAAGATTAATAGATGCAAACAATTTTCAAAATAAAGGTAATTCAAATATTCTTTTTTATAAAAAAAACTTTCTATATCAAGATTCAGATGATTTAATTATCAACAAAAAAAATTTGCTAGTAGTTTCGAAAAAAAAACCATCTAAGCATGTAATGGAAAATCTGATTTTTGCATTTAGTATTTGTAAATATGTAAAGTCAAACGCAATAGTGTTGGCCAAAGATAAATCAACAATAGGAATAGGTTCGGGACAACCAAGCAGACTGGACAGTTGTGACCTAGCGATAAATAAAGCTAGAAAGTTTCAGTTTAAAAATCTTTTAAATTCTGTCGCTGCGTCCGATGCTTTTTTTCCATTTACAGATGGACTTGAAAAATTAATTCAGTCAGGAGTTAGTGCGGTTATTCAGCCTCAAGGATCAATTAGAGACAAAGAGATAATAAAATTAGCTGATAAAACAAGAACTGTCTTGATTTTTTCAAAAACTAGGCATTTTAAACATTAGAAATATTATCAATTTTTGCTGCTAAAATAAAATCGTTTTCGGACAAGCCACTAATTGCATGGGTACAAATTTTAATTTTTGCATAACCCCACCCAAAACTGATATCGGGATGATGACCTTCTTTTTCTGAAATACCTCCTACTAAATTAATAAATTTTTGGCTGGATAAAAAGTTTTTGAATTTAAAATTTTTTTCTAAATAATAATTTTTTTTATCATTTTGTTTTATTTCCCAACCATTTACTTTTTTCAAGTATTTATGAATCTCAGAATAATCAAAAGCTGAAATATTTCCTTCGCAGGGGATGCATTTTTTTTCTGAAAGTTGTGTCATTTTTTTGTAAATTGCTTCAAAATCTCAATGTTCATAATAACACAAATGGCTGTAAATAAACTAACTAAAACAATATCAGAAAAAGCTTTGATATATATAAAAGTAAAATACTTCTTAAACATAATAAAATAATTTGCGAAGATAAAAAAAACGTATCTAAATAAAATGAAATAGAACAAATATTTAAATATTTTAATTTTAAAACTGTCTTTTAATTTCATTATAAATGGCAAAAGTAGAATTAAAAATATTTCCCTATAATGTACATTGTCCGATATCAGATAAACAGAGATGGATAAATTGCCACCCAATATAAATAATTTCTCTTCAAAAAAAGAAATATTAACTTTTGAAATAAAATTTGATTTTTGAAAAATTTTAAATGAAACAATTGAAGAAAAAATGAAAAAAATATAACTAATAAATAAAACTGTAGAATAATCAAAGTGTTTTAATTTTTTCAAAACTAATGGTAAGCCTTTAATTGAAAATTGATTTCCCCATGTAGGAGAAATCATTTTCATTTTATTTTGGATAAGTTCTAAACTTTCACCCGTAAAGTAAAAAAAGAAACCTAAGGTCATTGTAAATAACAATAAAGTTATTATTATCTGTTTTATTGACCTCTTTTTTTCAATAAAAAAATTTACAATTAAAGCAAGTGGATAATATTTTGCTAGACTTGCTAGAGTTAAAATTAAAAAGTTTAATGTTGAAGAATTGAAATAAACAATCAATATAATAAAGAGAAAAATTAAAACATCATTATTACCTCTTTCAATAGCAAGTAAACTTGAGGGGGCAAAAATAATTAATATCAATAAAAAATATTCAAAAAAATTTTTTGGCTTAATTATACTAACAATTGAGAAAACAAATAAAAAACATATTATGATTGGAATATAAAAAAAATAAAATTTTTCAAATGAATTAAAATATGGGATATATAGCAAAATGTTACCGTAATTAAAGGGATAATTAAGGCATGAGGTAGGATAAAAAACATTAAAACCAAATTTATGGCATACTGCCAATTTAATTGGCATAGCCCAATCTGCAAAAATATGCAGTTGGTTTTCCTTAACTACTGGGGAAAGGCTATATGAATAAAGGATACCTAATTTCCATAAAAAAAAAATGCAAAATGATAGTATGACAGAAATTGTTATATTTTTATTAAAATCAAATTTAACCATTTATAAATAAATCAGATAATTTTTTACTGATAAGTTTCCAAGTGAAATTTTTTTCGATAAATGAAATTGCTTTATTTTTTTCTAATAAGGAATTGCGTTTTTCAATTAAGTTAGACATATTTGATATTAAACTTTCTAAATCAGGTTCAATATAATTTTTACCATCGTTTAAAGTCTTTTTCGTACCCTCAATCTTTAAAACAAACGAAGGATCGTAGTAATCGTCAGTGGAACCTCCGGAAGTTAATATTGTAGGTATACCGCAAGCTGCCGCTTCCAAGGGTGGCATATTAAATCCTTCGGCTCTATAAGAGGAAACATAAGCATCGCAGGATCCATATAATTCACTTAATTCTTTTAATGTTAAGTTTTTGGAAATAACTATTATATTTGATAACACTTCATCAGTTAATAAGTTGGGAAATTTTTTTTTTGTAATAGAAATATAATTTTTTGCAGTTATTTTATATAAATTTGATTGATCTTTTAAAATTAATTTAACATAAGAATATTTTTTTTTAATTATCGAAAAAGCTACCAGCAATTTATTTATACCTTTATTCCAAGTCATTGCACTAACATTTAAAAAAACAAAATGATTATTGTTTATATTTAATTTTTTTCTAATTTTAATTTTCTTTTCTTTGTTTATTGGTTTAAAAATTGTTAAATCAACACCACAAGGCATAACTATGACGTCATTTTCTTTAAATCCCTCTTTAATAAAACCTATTTTTGACCAGTTAGAAGAGGTAATAACTTTAATCGATTTATTTATGTATTTCTTATTTAATTCTTCGCCCTGATAAATCATGTTTTCAATTTTTTGATATTCCGAAGTTCCAAATACAAATATTTTATTTGCATTCCCTCCGTGCATTCTATACGGAAATGAAATTCTATATAATATATCAATTTTTAATTTGTTTGGTGGTTGAGTTAATTTGAAAATTTTTTCTTCAAAATCTTCTAAACCACTAGAATTATTTTTTTTATTCCATTCTGGTGTAGGGAAGGGAATATCTTTAAAATAAATTTTAAAGTCATCATTTTTTAATAGTTCTCTAATTTGATATTGATTTATCAGTGCAAAAGAATGATTAATTCCTCGCCAACCTTCTATTAACAAATTTTTTGAAGAATTCATTTAAATGGAGCGGGAGAAGGGAATTGAACCCTCGACCTAAACGTTGGCAACGTTTCGCTCTACCACTGAGCTACTCCCGCTTAATAAGTAAACATTATAAAACAACGTTTTTTTAAACGCAAGAAATTCATAAATTAATAACAAATTGATCTCGGTGTGATCATTTGTATAATCTAAATTCGTTAGAATTTTATTATTTAAAAAATTATTGATGATCTTGGGATTTATTATATTTATTAAAATATAAATTTTTTTGTGTTTATTTTTAATGTATTAAGACTTAGTTTAATTTTTGAAAAAAAATATAAATATTAATCTAAATGAAAAAAAAAGCGTTAATAACCGGTGTAACAGGTCAAGATGGTTCATACTTAGCTGAATTTCTTTTATCAAAAGGATATATCGTCCATGGTATAAAGAGAAAGTCTTCTTCATTTAATACCCAAAGAGTTGATCATATTTATATTGATTCGCATTTCAGTACAAATTTTTATCTTCATTATGGAGATTTAACAGATTCTAACAGTATTTTTAATATAGTTAACCAAGTTAAGCCAAATGAAATTTATAATTTAGGTGCCCAAAGTCACGTTGGAGTATCTTTTGATATACCGGAATATACATCGCAGGTAAGTGGATTGGGAACTTTGAGAATTTTAGAAGCAATAAGATTTTTTAAACTAAAAAAAACAAAATTTTATCAAGCAAGTACATCTGAATTATTTGGGGAAAAAGGAAAGAACAATTCATTTAACGAGAAATCAAAGTTTGCTCCCAAATCACCCTATGGTGTTGCAAAATTATATTCATATTGGATTACTAAATTATATAGAGAATCGTATAATATGTTTGCCTGTAATGGAATCTTGTTTAACCACGAAAGCCCAAGAAGAGGTGAAACTTTTGTTACTAGAAAAATCACTATGTTTTTAGCTAAGAAAAAACTTGGAGCAAAAGGTGTTCTTTATCTGGGTAACATAAATGCTAAAAGAGACTGGGGCCATGCCAAAGATTACATTGAAATGCAATGGAAAATACTCCAACAAAAAAAACCTGAAGATTATGTTATCGCAACTGGAAAATCATACAGTGTAAAAGACTTTGTTAATGAGTCATGCAAGTATTTGAATATGAAAATAAGTTGGTCTGGTAAAGGCTTAAATACAAAAGCCTATCATCATATAAATGGAAAAAAAGAACTTCTAATTAAAGTTGATAAAAAATACTTTAGACCTTTAGACATAGATCATCTAAGGGGTGATGCGACCAAAGCCCTTGAAAAGCTCAATTTTAAATTTAAATATTCGTTTAAAGACTTGATTAAAGAAATGATTGATTACGATCTTAAATTAGCTGAATAAAATATTTAATCGATAATATGCAATCGGTAAATTATTTAAAAATATTCGTTTTTTTAAATAAAAGAATTATTGAAATTGTTGGTTTATTAATAGTTTTATTATCTTTTTTTCTTTTATTATCGTTATTAACCTATTATCCAGAAGATCAATACTTTTCATCTCAAGAAAACATAAAAATACATAACTTATTAGGATCTTACGGAAGCTTTATATCAGATTTAATTTTACAGTCATTCGGGATAATTTCATTCCTATTTTGTATAACTATTTTTTTTACAGGCATATTTGTTGTTAAAGATAAAAAACTAGAAAATATTTTAATAAATTTGTTTTACTCAACAATATACATTCTTTCTGGTTCTGCTGTTTTAAGTAATTTTGAAAGAGTTTCTCAATGGGTGATATTTAATGGAAACGGTGGTTTTGTTGGAGAATATGTAAAAAAGTTTACCTACATATTTAATGGATTGGTTGATGAAAAAATAATTTTTTTTCTTTTGGCAATTTTATCTGTAATTTTTTTCTTATTAAGCATCCAATTTAGTATTAAAACTTTTTTTAAATCAATAAAATTTTTATCACTTCATATTACAAAGTTTTTTTTTTCAAAATCAAGACACGAAAAAATTAATTTAAATGTTGAAAGCAAATCGGGAACTAAAATTTACGAAGATATTAAAACTGAAACTACTCAATCTAACTTGCCATTTAGAGATGATAAAAAAAGTTTTAATACAAAAAAATTTATCTTACCGCCATTTGAATATTTAAAAAGAGTTTCGAAAAAACATTTACAATCTGAAAATTTAGACAGCGACAAAGCTAATCCTGAATTTTTAGAAAAAATTTTTTTAGATTTTAGTGTTGAAGGAAAGATTAAAAAAATTAGTCGAGGACCTGTAGTAACTTTGTATGAGTTTGAACCTGCGCCCGGAATCAGAGTCTCTAAAATAATTAATCTCTCTGATGATATTGCGAGAAACACAAGCTCACTGTCCACGAGAGTTGCAACTATTCCTGGAAAAAACACTGTAGGAATTGAAATTCCTAACCAAGTTAGAGAGGAAGTTTTTTTAAGTGAAATTATTTCTGATGAAAAATTTAAAAAAAAAGAGATTATTTTACCTATCGCATTAGGAAAAAGTATTTCGGGACTACCGATTGTAGGAGATTTAACTGATATGCTACATATGTTAATTGCTGGTACCACAGGGTCGGGTAAATCAGTTTGTATTAACACTATTATATTGTCCCTTTTATACAAACTAACACCAGAAAAATGTAAATTTATATTAATTGATCCTAAGATGTTGGAATTATCAACCTATGAAGGAATACCTCATTTGCTTTGTCCTGTAATTACGGAGGCTAAAAAAGCAACTTCGGCTCTTGGATGGACCGTTAAAGAAATGGAAAACAGATATAGACTAATGACTAGAGAGGGGGTTAGAAATATTGAAGGTTACAATAACAATAATAAAACAGTTATGCCTTATATTGTTGTGATTGTTGATGAAATGTCGGACTTAATGTTGGTAGCTGGTAAAGAAATTGAAAATTATGTTCAAAAACTTTCTCAAATGGCTAGAGCTGCCGGAATTCATATTATAATGGCAACACAAAGACCCAGTGTTGACGTAATTACCGGAACAATTAAAGCAAATTTTCCAACACGAATTTCCTTCCAAGTCAGTTCAAAAATAGATAGTAGAACAATTCTTGGAGAACAAGGAGCTGAACAATTGCTCGGAAAAGGAGACATGTTATTTATGTCATCTGCTAACAGAATTATGAGAATTCATTCACCGTATGTTTCTGAAAACGAAATAGAAAAAATTAATAGTTTTTTAAGATCACAAGAGGAACCTGATTATGTTCACGAAATAATGGGTTTTGCTGATGAGAAGAATTTTGATCAAAGTTTTGCTGAAAGTGAAAAAAAAGATCAATTATATAAGAATGCAATTGAACTAGTAAAATCCGAAGGAAAGGCATCCACCTCTTTTTTGCAGAGGAAATTGCAGATTGGTTATAATAGAGCAGCAAGAATAATCGATATGATGGAAGATGAAGGAATAGTTAGCAAACCAAATCATGTTGGAAAAAGGGAAATATTATAGGTTAAATTTGTTTAAAAAAATATTTTTTTTTCTAATAGTCTTCATTCTTTTCGGTCAAAAATCTTTTTCATCGCCTAAAGAAAAAATTGTAAATAATTTAAACAAAATAAACAATATTTCTTTCGAATTTCAACAAAGTATTGATGATAAAATTGAAGTAGGAAAATGCTACATCAAGTACCCAAAATTAATTTACTGTCTTTATGATAATAAAAATAAAAAAGAGATGATTTCAAATGGCAAGACCTTAGCAATTAAGAATAATAGATATAATAAAACTTATATTTATCCATTAAAGGTCACTCCGCTCGAATATATTCTCGATAAAGAATTTATATTAAATAAAATCAAAAATTTAGAACCAAAAATAAATAATAATATGATAGAATTCTTAATTGTTACTAAAAAAAAATTAATAAGTATTTTTTTTGATAGTAAAACTTACGACTTAGCAGGATGGAAAACTATAGATATTTATCAAAAAGAGGTTATTTTTCAAATTATTAATTTAGAAAAAAATATAAATATTGATGAAAACCAATTTAAATTACCATCTTTAAATTAATTAATGAATAAAATAATCTAACTACAGAAGAAACTTTTGTCCTAGCCATTCAAAATCAATAAAAAAATAATCTTTAAGTTGCTGAGAATCTTTACAAAAAAATATTTGGGACAAATCCTAATAGTGTAGATGCACAATTTTTAGAATTTTCTCCCTGACAACGTATGTATCTCTTTTGATTTAACACCAAAACGGAGTTGATAGCGCAGGCTTGGAAAGTTTATTCGCTAACCATTTTTCCTACTTTTTCCCCGCCAAATAAATGAAAATGTAGATGAGGTACTTCTTGACCGCCATTTTCACCAATATTTACCAAAGATCTGTAGCCTTTTCCATTGTCATATAAAGAAATGCCTAGTTTCTTTGCAACGAAGCTAATCCCTTTGATTAATTCACTTATTTCTTTTTCTGATGCTCTAGAAGAAAAATCATCTAAATCTATGTATTCACCCCTGGGTACCACAAGTGCGTGTACTTTTTTTTGCGGATTAATATCGTAAAAAGATAATATATATTCGTTTTCATAAATCTTTTTACAGGGAATTTCACCTCTTAAAATTTTAGCAAATATATTATTTCTATCGTAACTCATTATTCAATTATCTATTTTTTTTTTCTTCAAAACCAGAAGTTCCTTTTCTTTTTTCTAGTTCTTTTATTATATCATTAAAATCTATTCCTGAAGATTCTAAAGTAACCAATAAATGATAAATAACATCTGCCGCTTCATGTACTTTGTTTTTATTATTTTTTATAGCATCCTCAAGTTCTGTTAATTCTTCCTTAAGTTTATCCAAACAGAAATCAGTGCCCTTGGATAACAAAAAAGATGTATAAGATGACTTAACATCCTTTCCTTTTCTTGATCTAATTGTCTCAACAAGCTTTTCTATGATGTCCGACATAATTAAATTCTAACAGGTATACCCTTTGCGTCCAAATATTGTTTGGCCTCCAATATTGAATGTTCTCCAAAATGAAAAATAGAAGCTGCCAATACAGCGTTTGCTTTCCCAATCTTAATTCCCTGATGTAGATGTTCTAAACTTCCTACTCCACCTGATGCAATAACTGGTATATTAATAAGTTTAGATACTTTTTTAGTAAGATCTAAATCATATCCTTTTTTTGTTCCATCTCTATCCATTGAAGTAAGTAATATTTCACCCGCACCTGATAATTCCATTTTTTCAACAAACTTTAAGGCATCAATTCCAGTGGGTTTTCTTCCTCCATGTGTAAATATTTCCCATTTATTATCACTTACTTTTTTTGCATCAACAGCAACTACGATACACTGGGATCCAAATTTTTCCGAGCTTTCTTTAACCAAATTTTTATTGCTAACAGCGGCTGTATTTATAGATACTTTATCAGCTCCGGCGAGTAGTAAATTTCTTATATCTTCTATTCTTCTTACACCCCCTCCCACAGTTAAAGGCACAAAACATTTTTCAGCAGTTTTTTTTACTGTATCCAGTAAGATATTTCTGTTTTCATTTGAGGCAGTAATATCTAAAAAACATATTTCATCAGCTCCCTGATCATCGTATATTTTTGCTTGTTCAACTGGGTCGCCCGCGTCAACCAAATCAACAAAATTTATGCCTTTAACTACTCTTCCATTTTTTACGTCCAAACATGGTATGATTCTGTTTTTCAGCATTTTAAATCAGCTCTACTAAATCATTAATTTTTATATCACCATCGTAAATTGATTTACCCACAATTATTCCCTCGATATTCGGATTATTTAATGATTTAATTTTTTTAATATCATCAATAGAGGAAATTCCTCCGGAAATAACTAGCGGGATGTTAACTTTGTTGGATAATTCAATGGTGTCTTTAATATTTGGGCCTTTTTTTGTACCATCCTTATTTATATCGGTAAAAATTATTCTGGAAACCCCAAAACTTTCAATTTTCTTTATAAAATCTAATGCTGAAATGTTCGTCTGCCTTTTCCACCCAGACAATGCTATCAAACCGTTTCTTACATCTAAAGCAATTGCAATTTTATTTTTGAATTTTTTACAAGCATTTTCAAGTAAATCTATATTTTCTATAGCTGCGGTACCCATGATTACTTTATCAACTCCAACTTTTAGCCAATTATGAATGCAATCAATATTCCTTATACCGCCTCCAATTTGAATTCTTAATTTAACTTTATTGATTATTTCTTTTATTATGGCAGAGTTTTTTGACTTGCCAAGAAGAGCGCCATCTAAATCAATAATGTGAATATCTTTAAAACCATTTTTAAAAAAAATGCTAGCTTGCTCAACAGGCAAATTATCGTAGGAGGTGATTTTATTAAAGTCACCTTTTAAAAGTCTTACGCATTTGCCATCCTTAATATCAATAGCTGGAAATATAATCATTCAAATTTCCCATTTCAAAAAATTTTCTAAAAGTTTTAATCCATTTTTTTGGCTTTTCTCTGGATGGAATTGTGTTCCAAAAATATTATCTTTTGC
>Ga0208409_1000347_pt1 | contig 20554 bp, 21 predicted proteins | sample ETNtaG_29_FD_185784 | JGI IMG/M metagenome (GOLD analysis project Ga0208409, IMG submission 185784) | Marine microbial and viral communities from oxygen minimum zone, Eastern Pacific Ocean - ETNP201406SV201 (SPAdes) (version 2) | ecosystem: Environmental > Aquatic > Marine > Oceanic ...
TATGATTCAGTGATTGGGATGAATACCGAAAAAGCACTTAATCGATTTATATTGAAATTACCAGAACGGCTTGAGGTGGCAAAAGGGCCGGCAACGCTTTGGGGTTTGGTGGTAGAGGTCGATGAGGTGAGTGGCAGAGCAACCGCTGTTACTCGAATTACCCTTCGAGATGGAGAGTCACTGGATCATTTGGGGCAATTGGCCTGACTATCAGGCTTTTTTAATCCCGGAGCCAGAGACCAGGATTTGAGAGACCAGGCAGAGGTATTTAGAGAAAATGATGGTGATAAAAAGAGGTTTATGGACGCTGCTTTTACTGGTGGCATTTTTTTTACTGGCAGCCCAGGCGGTTGCGGCACAAAGGAGTGATCACACCATGGTCAAGCTGGAAACCACACTGGGTACTATTGTCATTGAGCTGTTTGATAGTGAGGCCCCGATTACCACCAAGAATTTTATCGATTATGTGGAGAGCGGCTTCTATGACGGTACTATTTTTCATCGCGTTATTCCCAACTTTATGGTTCAGGGAGGGGGTATGACCTCTGGAATGGCAGAGAAACAGACCCAACCACCGATTCAGAATGAAGCCAACAATGGGAAGAAGAATGAGGTGGGCACATTGGCAATGGCCCGCACATCAGATCCTCATTCAGCAACAGGTCAGTTTTTTATCAATGTTAATGCCAACAACTTCCTTGATTACCCGGGCCAGGATGGATGGGGTTATGCCGTTTTTGGCCGGGTCGTTGAGGGGCTCGATGTGGTGATGGAGATGAGTAAGATGGAGACGGGTAATTTTGGACACCATGGCGATGTTCCCAAACAGGAGATCTCGATTCAGTCGGCCCAAGTGGTTGCCGAAATTAAATTAGGGGTTGGTAAGCGTGATGAGTGACTGGATAACGCTCTCCTATGTGCTGCCCATACTGGTATCCCCTTTCAGCCTTGGCTTGTTGATTCTTTTGGGCGGACTCCTGTCTGCCCTCTTCCGGCGACAGCGAGTTGCCCTATGGATGACTGCTGTTGGGATCCTTACCCTGGCTCTGCCGGCGATGCCGCCTATAGGGATGAAGCTGGCAGCCACGCTTGAAGGGCATTTTACCCCTGTCTCGGCCGCTGACTCTGCCGAGGCTGATGTCATCATTCTTCTTGGCGGAGATGTGGGAATCCCGCTCACCCCCCGGGTGGCCAGTGAAATCAGCGGCAACCGGACGTTCCACGCATTCAGGCTGTTTCGTGCCGGCAAGGCACCCTATATCCTGATCACAGGAGGAAATAAATTTCTCCAGGACGGGGTCCTCCCTGAAGCACACTATATTGCCCAGATACTTCAAGAGTGGGGGGTGCCGGAAGCAGCCCTGATTGTTGAACAGCAGAGTCGAAATACTCGACAGAACGCAACCGCATCGGCACAACTCCTCAAAAAGAGGGGGCTGAAGAGCGTGTTGCTGGTTACTTCGGCATATCACATGCCACGGGCAGCAGGGACCTTTCGGACGCTTGGTATTGATATTCTGCCATCACCCACGGGCTTCAAAGCAGTCAACCGGAACCAGCCTAAGCTGCTCGACTGGATTCCCACTCTGCGGGGGCTAAGTCGATTTACGGGGGCAATTCGAGAATATTTGGGCCTTGCCGTCTATCGCTACCGAGGGTGGATCAGCTCTTAAGCGCCCCAGTTCTACTCTGGGAGCAGTGATTCCGGTGCGAGGAGCTGGTCAAGGGTCTGGCGATGGCGAATGGTGTGGAACCGGTCGCCATCGACCAGGATCTCAGGAATCATGAGCCGACTATTGTAGTTGGACCCCAATACAGCCCCATAGGCTCCCGCTGAGCGGATGGCGAGCAGATCCCCTTCAGCCAAGCTCAGCTCACGGCTTCTGCCCAGGGTGTCGGTTGACTCACAGACCGGGCCGACAACATCCCACTGTTGTGGTGCTATCTCGGGCTGTTTGATCACCGGTATGATGTCGTGATCCGCATCATAGAGCATCGGGCGTAGCAACTCGGCCATCGACGCATCAACAATGGCAAAGTTTTTTGGGCTACCCGGCTTAAGGTATTCAACTTTGGTGACCAATAATCCGGCATTCCCGGTAATCGCTCTACCCGGCTCTACAGCAAGTTTGAGATGCTCTCCAAATTGCTTTAATCGCTCTACAAGGGCTGCTGCCCATTGTGCCGGGAGCGGGGGCGTTTCATCCAGATAACGGATGCCCAGCCCGCCACCAAGGTCTAGTTCATCGATTTTTATGCCCTCTGCTTCGAGCGCTCTGACCAGAAAAAGCAACCTCTCAAGGGCATCAATATGGGGCTCCAGTTGAGTGATCTGGGAGCCAATGTGACACGCGATTCCTGTTATTTTTACTGCCGGCAGTTCAGCTGCCTGACGGTAGAGTTCAAGTGCCTGCTTAAAGGGAACCCCGAATTTATTCTCTTCCAGACCCGTGGCAATGTGTGGGTGGGTCCTGGCATCAACATCAGGATTGACCCGGAATGAGACAGATGCCACTTTCCCGCTCTCAGTGGCTATTTGGGCAACCCTCTTGAGTTCAGAGAGTGATTCAATATTGAGCGCATGGATTCCTGTCTCAAGCGCAAACGCTATCTCCTCGCTGCTCTTTCCCACCCCGGAGAAGATGATTTTGTTGGCATCGCCACCGGCACGGAGAACTCGAGCGAGTTCGCCTCCGGAGACGATGTCAAACCCTGATCCGAGGCGGGCAAGAAGCTGGAGGATGGCCAGGTTGCTGTTGGCTTTAACCGCATAACAGATCTGATGAGGGTGGCGGCCAAACGCCTGGTCAAAGGCATGCCAGTGACGTTCGATTGTAGCCCGAGAGTAGACGTAGAATGGGGTGCCCACAGATTGGGCCATCTCCTGGAGGGAGACGCCTTCGGCGTAGAGCTCGCGATCACGGTAATTAAAGTGGTCCACGGTATAACGGGTTATCCACTTAGGGTAGAGAGAGACGTTCCCAAACTACTCTGCTGGGGCAGGGTCAAGGGCCCTTTCTGGCCACATCCTGCAAGCATGAGGGTGACAATCAAAATTCCGATCATACGATTAATTCGAGAGTTTCCAATAAGGCTCATTTGCTGATTTCTCCACATGAGTTATCAATTTAGACCCACCGAGGCTATTGAAGTCGTGTTCGAGCACGCTCTATAGCACTTCTAACCTGTTTCGGAGCCGTCCCGCCAACATGGTCTCTGGCCGCAACCGACCCTTCCAGAGTCAGCACCCCATAGACATCCTCTTCAATCACCGAAGAGAAGGCGTGGAAGTGTGACAATGAGAGTTCAGCAAGGTCGAGGCCCTCATCAATACAGAATCGTACGGCTTGGCCAACCACCTCATGGGCATCACGGAAGGGGACCCCTTTTCTGACCAGATAGTCCGCCAGATCAGTTGCGGTGGCAAAACCCTGGCTGGCAGCTTCACGCATCTGCTCCCGGTTGACGCTGATCTCAGGCACCATCGCCCCCATCACATCGAGGCTGGCATTAAGCGTATCTGCAGTATCGAAAAGCGGCTCCTTGTCTTCCTGATTGTCACGGTTGTAGGCCAGTGGCTGTCCCTTCATCAGGACCAGAAGGGCGTTCAGATTGCCGACTACCCGTCCACTTTTCCCTCTTATCAGCTCAGCAACATCGGGATTTTTTTTCTGCGGCATGATTGAAGATCCGGTGCAGAAGGCATCGCCGAGGTCAATAAAACCGAAGCGATCTGTTGACCATAAAACCAGTTCTTCAGAGATTCGTGAGAGATGGATCATGAGCAGTGCACCGGCAGAGCCAAACTCGATCGCAAAATCTCGGTCAGAGACGGCATCAAGTGAGTTCTCTGTGATGCCATCAAATCCTAATTCAGTTGCCGTCATCTTCCTGTCGATGGGGAATGAGGTTCCGGCAAGCGCGGCTGAGCCAAGAGGGGATATGTTCAGCCTCCTTCGACAATCCAAGAATCGTTCTCGGTCTCGAATAAGCATCTCAAACCAGGCAAGGAGGTGATGTCCAAAGGTGACGGGCTGAGCAACCTGCATATGGGTAAATCCCGGCATTAAGGTATCTGCTTCCCTCTCTGCGAGGTCAATAATGGCGCCAAGAAGATGGTTCAGACGATCTTCAATGCCATCAAGGGTCTCCCTTAGATAGAGACGGATATCGGTTGCAACCTGGTCATTTCGGGACCTTGCGGTATGGAGCTTTTTTCCTGCTTCGCCCACTCGCTCAGTCAGGGCGGCTTCAATATTCATGTGCACATCTTCATGGGCCGCAGACCAGATGAAGTCGCCGGAGATGATCTCTTCACGGATTGCTGTTAACCCAACGATGATGGCGGTGCACTCTTCTTCAGTAAGGATGTGGGTGGCGGTGAGCATTCTGGCATGAGCAATCGAGCCGTCAATATCGACGCTGAAGAGTCGACGGTCAAAATCAACAGAAGAGGAGAAAGCCTCCATGATGCTGTCAGTTGAGGCGGAGAAGCGACCGCCCCATAGTTTGCTATTACTGTTCATTGCCGGTTCTGAAGTTATGGGTAACGGGATAGAGTATATCCAAATACTCTGGTTATCGCTTAGGGAACCTAAGATTTAATCAGTCCTTGCTGTTATATGTATGGATTATAGCTTTCCCAGCGCGCTATCAATATTCTCAGTGAGATAAAACCAGTAGTAGTCCAGAGTGGTTATTCCAATGATGGGCGCTGCTATGCTCAAAATCAATGTTCCCTTCACAGAATGAATGGGGGGTATAACAACCAGGCCTGCCTCTGTAGTTGGCGGCAATTTAACCGTAAACAATCTATTCATCTTGATTTTTAATTCTCGTTGATCAGCAATCTTCTCCGGGAGAGAGCCACCTCTGTATTCAATAGGTGCATCAATTACTCTTAATGATCTCAATATCGCGTTGTTTTATACTCGACATCCTGCAATGAGGATAGTGGTGGGGTCTGCCTGGGCTTGTCCGGAGTGGGTTAGGCCGGGTAGAGAACATACCAACATATCGACAACGGTTAAGGATAAGGGTGATGAGGAAGATTCGTATTGGCACCAGAGAGAGCCAGTTGGCGTTGTGGCAGGCGGAGTATGTCAGGGGCGAGCTCCTTAAACACCACCGAGAGCTTGAGGTCGAGCTTGTCGGGATGACGACCGAGGGAGACAAGACCCTCGATGTTCCACTCTCGGAGAAGGGGGGTAAAGGACTCTTCCTGAAGGAGTTGGAACGGGCGCTGATTGATGAATCTGTTGATATTGCAGTGCACTCGATGAAAGATGTTACCGTAACCCTGCCAGACGGGCTGGTTATCAGTGTAATCTGTGAACGAGAGGATCCAAGAGATGCTTTTGTTTCAAACCAATGGGCTGAACTCGATCAGCTTCCCGAGGGGGCACGGGTTGGGACATGCAGCCTTCGGCGCCAATTTCTGTTACGTCATTACTACCCCCATCTTGATGTTATTAATCTAAGGGGCAACGTCAATACCCGATTAAAGCGCCTTGATCAGGGTTATTATGAAGCCATCATCCTCGCTGCAGCGGGATTGATGCGACTCAATATGGAGGGGCGTATCAGGAGTCGTCTCTCAACTGAACAGTTCCTTCCTGCTGTGGGGCAGGGAGCGGTTGGGATTGAGTGTCGTCAGGCTGACACCCAGACACTTGAATTGTTGAAGCCTCTCAACCATGGGCCGTCACAGATCAGGGTCGCGGCAGAGCGTGCAGCGAATGCTCGTCTTGGCGGAGGCTGTCATGTTTCTCTTGCGGTCTATGCCGAGCTCGAAGGGGAGTCGCTGTGGCTCAGGGGGGTTGTTGGCAGGCCTGATGGCAGCCTGATGCTAACTGCCGAGGCCAGAGGTTCGGCGGCCCAGCCCGAGTCTCTGGGTAATGAGGTGGCGGCCCGGCTGCTTGACCAGGGAGCAGGGGAGATATTGGAGGAAGTCTATACCGATGTCTGACTTAAAGGGCATATCGGTGTTAGTAACCAGACCTGCCCACCAGTCCGAAAGACTGGTATCACTGATAACCTCGTCAGGGGGTGGGGTCGTTTTATTGCCGACAATTGAAATCGCAAAACCACCCGAAGCACAAGAACTTGACCACTTGCTTTCACACCTGGAGGGTTTTGATCTTGCTCTGTTTGTAAGCCAGAATGCAGTCGAACAGGGCCTTCTCAGGTTGAAGGGCCGGCCCTTGCCTGCAACGGTGGCTGCCGTGGGCAGAGCCACCGCAAGGGCACTTGAAGTCAATGGGGTGGCTGTCTCCATTGTCCCTGAAAAACAAGCAGACAGTGAGTCGCTCCTGGCTCATCCGGAGCTCCAGAATGTCGAAGGAAAAAAAGTCGTCATCTTCAGAGGAGTTGGGGGTCGGATGCTCATTACCGAGACCCTGGCAACTCGGGGAGCAGGGGTTACTCATGCCATCTGCTACCAACGGATTATTCCAGATATTGATCCGGGAGAGGTGTTGGCTGAGTTGGTAAAGGGTAGAATCAGTCTGGTCGTTGTAACCAGTGTAGAAGCAGTCAATAACCTGTTTAAAATGGTTGGCAGGGAGGGAGCGTTACTGTTAAGCCAATGCAGCTATATTGCAATGAGTGATCGGGTGAAAGAGGCTTGTCAATTACTGGGATGTGGCCGGGAGATTCTTGTACCTCAGGTACAGGATGATGCAGGGATCATGGAAGCAATAGGGTTCTGGCATCAGCATTACTTTGGAATAACTGAAAACTGATAATACTGAGGCGATAGGTATGATGGAAGAAAAAGAGTCCAAACCAGAAGGATTACCACCAGAATCAGGCCAAGTTGAAGCAGGACGGGGTGGTCTTGATGTCCAGGTCGTGAAAAGAGGTGGGACAGGGTTGCGAATCATGATTGGGCTGACATTTGTTATTGCCACTCTTGGACTAGGGGTTGCGGGATATCTCTTTTATCGAGTTGAAGTTAATGCACGATTGAGCAGCGTAGATATGGGGGCCAAGCTCTCTCTACAGGGCGAACGTATTGAGAATATTCGTAATTCAGGGGCTGCTTTAGAGAGAGAAGTGGAAAAATTAAAGCAGGAGCTGACGGCGGGTCTTGAAAAGAGAGATCAGGCCGACAAGACAGAGGAACAAAGGAGTATTGAAGCCAACAGACAACTTAAGTCAGACCTGGCTGCTCAGCAAGAGTCGCTCTCTACCTTGGCAGAAGGGGTGGGGAGGTTGCGTTCCACGGTCAATGGGCGCCGCCACCAGTGGCAACTTGAAGAGATTAAACAGCTACTGATTCTGGGAAATCAAAGGCTCCGACTCGCTGCTGATGTTTCGGGCGCGATTGCGGCGCTGGACTTGGCGGATGGTCAGATTCACTCTCTGGGAGATCCCGGGCTTATCCCTGTACGCCAACAAATTGCAACTGAACTTACCGCATTAAAGGCGCTGCCGGCAATTGATGTTGAAGGGGCAGCGTTACGTCTTATACAGCTTTCTGATCAGGTTGAGGGCTTGCCGCTGCTCAATCTCGAGCAATCCGCTCAAAAACCAAATGCTGATGCTCTGGAGTTACAATCCCAATCTGGGTGGATCAAAGCGGGGAAAAATTTGTGGCAAGACATGCGTCAGCTGGTAAGAATAGAAAAGACACCGAAGACCCGGATGCCTCTTCTCTCCCCACAGAGGCGCAGTTACCTACGAGAGCATATTTCACTTCAGTTAGAGAGTGCTCGACTAGCACTTTTACAATCGGAGCCAGGTATCTACGCCCAGAGCTTAGGACGGGTAACGTTATGGATAGAGACCTATTTTCCACTTCAGAAGAAGAGGGTGGCTGACTTCCATCAAGAGGTGGGTCTGTTGGCCGAGCTTCCGGTCGTCAATGATCTCCCTGAAATATCAGGATCTCTGGGTCTGTTACGTCAGACAATGGAAGCACCCTAAACAACAGGATCAGAGGACAGCGTGAAAATATTTATCTATTTGGTTGTGACCCTGGGGGTGGCGATTGGTGCCACACGGCTCGCAGTAGAGGATTCCGGGTATATTCTGATCTCAAGGGCTCCCTATAATATTGAGCTCTCGCTGACTCTTTTCCTTGTTTTGGCGGCGTTGCTGTTTTTGGCTCTCTACCTGTTGCTTCGGTTCCTCTCCAAACTGGCCCGGGCTCCTGGTGAGGTAAAAGTGTGGCAGGAGAAGCGGTTATCTATCGCGGCAAGGGAGGGTACGGCTCGAGGCTATGCTCATCTGATCGAGGGAGAGTGGGAGCGTGCCGAGAGGGAGTTGATGGGCTATCTGGGGCGTAGCCCAACACCCCTGATGAACTATATTGCAGCAGCTTATGCCGCCCAGAGAAGGGGAGAGCTAAGCCATCGTGATCAATATCTCGAACAGGCTCTTGAGGCAGAACCAGAACATCGGACAGCAATTTTATTGACGCGAGCACGCCTGCACTACCATGCCGGTGAGATTGAGGAGGCCATTACCGCCCTTCATGACCTGCGCAAGGAGAGACCAAAAAACAGCCAGGTTGTCCGGTTGCTTTCTGAGCTTTTGCGTAGTCGTAATGAGTGGCAGGAGCTGCGTCAGCTCTTGCCCGCCGCGAAAAAGAACAAAGTTGTAGAGGGTGATGCCTTATTAGAGTTGGAGACCGATACCCTTGAAGGGATACTGTTAAGTGTCGATGAGGGCCAGATTGATTCCACCTGGCGCTCACTAAAGCGAGCTCAGCGTCATCGACCGAGAGTGGTGGTGGCTTATGTGAAGCGGTTAAACAATCTTGGTCGCCAAGAACAGGGAGAGAAGCTCCTGCGAAATGAGATCAAGCGCAAGTGGGAAGCATCCTATTTAGAGCTCTATGGCCAGGTTCATTCAGCGGACGGGCTTGCACAACTGCAACGTGCAGAGAAGTGGGCAGTAGATCACCCCAATGATCCTGATCTTTTACTGGCACTTGGCAGATTAGCCCGAAAAAATGAGGTCTGGGGCGAGGCCCGTCGGTTTTTTGAAAACGCCATTGCCAATGGTTCTGGCGAACACGCTTATCAAGAGTATGGTCAGTTGCTGGAAGAGTTGGGAGAGAGCGAACAAGCGCTTGCTGTCTATCGGAAAGGATTGCTTCTGGCGGGGAAAAGCACCCCAGCTGTTGCCCTCGATCACCTCAAGACCGAGCCCGCTGATCACCCTTAACCTGGGGCATAACTGAAGGCATCAAAGAAGAGCCGCTGGTCATCAAGACCCTGTGCAGGAAAGGACTTCTTTACACTTTCGATGAGTTGGGGAGGACCCGCCACATAAACATCAAATGCAGAGAGATCGGCATGGTCTTGCAGTACCGCTTCATGGACAAAACCGGTTGCCCCATTCCACTCACCCTCTGATCCGGGTTCAGAGAGCACCGGGGTGAAACTGAGATGGGGCTGGGTGGACTCCCACTCTTTGATAACACTATTGAGGTAGAGATTGGCCTTGGAGCGCACCCCCCAATAGAGGTGAATCGGCCTGCTGTTTCCAAGAGCGATTGTCTCTTCAATGATCGCTTTGATCGGCGCAAACCCGGTGCCGCCGGCAATTAAAAGTATTGGCCGGAGAGAGAGTTGACGGAGGAAAAAACTTCCCAGCGGACCTCTGAAACGCAGCAATGCGCCTTCTTTGATTGAAGTGAGCAGCTGGTCACTGAAGAGCCCTCCCGGCACAAGGCGGATATGGAGTTCCAGGTTCTGGGTCCTCTCTGGGCGGCTCGCCAGTGAGTAGGCCCGGGTTTTGCCCTCGGGCAGCAAAAGCTCAAGAAATTGCCCTGGGAGGTACTCCAGGGCCTCATTTTCGGGCAGCCGCAGAAAGAGCCGCACCACATCTTCCGCCACTCTTTCGATCTTTGATATTTTGCATGGAAGTGTGCGGACTTCGATCTCTTCTGCGCTCTCTACTTCATCGACATCAATAACCAGGTCCCCTTTGGGGTGAGCCCGGCAAGCAAGGATTTCTCCTTTTGCTGCCTCTTCATCAGAGAGTGCAGATTCGAGGAATTCATCATGCTCTACAGAGCCCTTGACCAGCAGGCATTTGCAAGACCCGCAGGCCCCGTTTCGACAGCCATAGGGGAGTATTCGCCCCTGGCGCAGTGCACCGTCAAGGATCGTCTCCTGGCCTGCAACTTCGAAGAGATGGCCTGAGGAGAGATTTTTAATGGTGTAGGTGTTCATCGGGTTATTGGGCTTTTATGGTCATCATTAACGGGGTAGGATTCTCCCATGTCGGGATGATTGCAATAAACCACAATTTAGCTAATGTAGATTATGCCTGAGTTGCCTGAAGTCGAAACAGTTCGTCGTGGCATTGAGCCCTATCTTTGTGGAGAGACCATCAATGGGGTGGTAGTGCGAGAGCGCCGCTTGAGATGGAGGGTGACAGAAGAGCTGGAACAGGTACTGCCTGGTCAAAAGATTTTGGCTGTTAAGCGCAGAGGTAAATATCTATTGCTGGAGACCCTGACAGGGGCGGTAATAATCCATCTTGGAATGACGGGACATCTCAGGATCGTTGATTCACCCTCCCCCCCGGGGACTCATGACCATGTCGAGCTATTGATAGGGAGTTGCCGTTTGCTGCGTTTTAATGATCCGCGTCGATTTGGCCTAATTGTCTGGACAGATGTCGATCCGAACAACCATCCACTGTTGGCCCATTTGGGCGTTGAGCCGCTGGAAGAGGAATTTGATGGAGACTGGCTCTATTCTTGCTCACGAGGAAAGCGGTGTTCAGTAAAGTCCCTGTTAATGAATCACCGTATTTTGGTTGGAGTTGGGAATATATACGCTAACGAAGCGTTATTTCGATCGGGCATCCATCCCGGGAGGAGGTCTGATCGAATAAGTCAAAACCGGTATAGAAGACTTGCTGGTTGTGTGAAGAGCCTCCTTGCGGAAGCGATCGAGTCAGGGGGCACAACGCTGAGCGATTTTGTTGGCAGTGATGGCAAGCCTGGTTATTTTAGCCAGGCCCTCTCTGTTTATGGCAGAGAGTCAAAGCCGTGTCCATGTTGCCAAAGCCCCATCAGGCGGAGAGTATTATCCCAGCGGGCAAGTTTTTTCTGCCCACGATGCCAGCATTGAGTCAGCTTTCCATGAGCCTTTCGTACTTGGCGAGCAGAGTCTCTTTATCCTCAACGTTCTCTGGATCAGGGATGATACAGTCGACCGGGCAGACCTCCACGCATTGTTGAGAATCAAAATGACCGATGCATTCAGTGCATAAGGTTGGGTCGATAATATATATTTCATCACCTTCAGATATAGCACTATTGGGGCATTCTGCTTCACAGACATCACAGTTAATGCACTCTTCGGTGATCGTCAGGGCCATCTGTTTCTCCTGTCAGGGTTGGCGGGGGCATCTTCAGGAGCGAGATGGATACCGTTCTTGCAGCACTTTCGCAACAGTCGGGTGGACAAAAGAGGAGATATCACCCCCCAACCGTGCAACCTCTTTTACCATCGTTGCTGACAGAAAGGTGTAGTTTTCAGCTGGAGTAAGAAATACCGTCTCTATGTTGGCCTTCAGCCGCCTGTTCATTGCGGCCAACTGAAATTCGTATTCAAAATCTGAGACTGCCCTCAGTCCACGAATAACGGTATTTGTTCCTATCTCCTCAAGGCAGTCGATCAGTAGCCCGGAAAAGCCAATAACCCTTATATTGCTCTTGTTCATAACCTGTTTAACCAACTCTACTCGCTCATTGAGAGAGAACAGAGGGCTTTTTGAGGAGTCATCTGCAACGGCAACAACCACTTCATCAAATAGTTTGGCGGCGCGACAGGCAAGGTCACTGTGGCCATTGGTAATGGGATCAAAAGTACCTGGGTATAAGGCAAGGCGGGTCATTGAGTGTAGTCCATGTTATCAGTCCGAGGGAAAATCCTACAGTGAACAAGGCGCTGTGTCGATCTCCTGGCTACTCTGATTGATAGAGAGAATAACCCACATCGCCCTGCCTTTTTTCCTTGATCAAATTCCAGGCTTGAGGAAATGAGGGTGCTAATTCAGCTTCGAACTCAGTGTAGATCAGCGCCCCAGCGCTTAGCCAGTTTTTTTCCAGCAGTAGCCTGCAGGTACGGGCGATCAGCCCGAGCCGAAATGGCGGATCGACAAAAACAATATCTACAGCTTCTCCTCCTCGTTGTAACAGCCGGCAGACCTCTTCTGTACGAACGGTTAATTTTCCAGTCTTCAGTTCTCTACCCGTTAGTCTGATGTTTGATGCTGTTTTCCTGTTTTTTTCAATCGAAGTGACCGAATCGGCTTGGCGGGACAGGGCCTCAAAGCCAAGAATGCCACTGCCGGCGTAGAGGTCGAGACATCTCTTGCCCTCGATCTCTCCCTGCAACCAGTTGAAGAGGGTCTCTCTTACAGCATCCGGTGTTGGCCTCAGTCCCTCTGCAGGGGTGAATCGAATTCTTTTGCCACGCCATTGGCCACCGATGATCCTCAGTTGTCTTGATCCACCCTCTCTTATTGCCGCCTTGCGTGGGATCATCCTCGCTCCTTATATCAATACCTTGCAGTTATCGTCCGGATGGCCAAGAGGAGACTCTACCCCAGGGAGAAGAATATCTTGAAACCAGCAGGCGTTGACTCTAGCATCTCTCCCCTTGATCCAACCAACGGACTCCCGGGAAAAATGGGTAATGACCAATAACCAAAGCGATAAGCATGGACTGTTTGCTCGTTTAAGACGCAGTAGAGAGTCCATTGCCCAAGGAGTTGTTGAACTCTTTAATAGCTCAGCAGAATTTGATGAGGTTTTTTTTGAAGATCTTGAGGATTGCCTGATCATGGCGGATGTTGGGGTAGAGGCCAGTAGTGATCTTGTTCAGAGGTTGCGTCTTGCGGTCAGGGAGGGAGGGGTTACTGAGGGGGCTGCTGTAATGTCTTTAGTCCAGCAGAAGGCGGCAGAGATGCTGGAGGATATAGGGCGGCCCTGGACGCCGCCTGCGGTTAAAGAGCCCTGGGTTATTATGTTGGTCGGCGTTAACGGGGTGGGAAAAACAACCACCATCGCGAAATTAGCTTACCATCTGAACTCAGAGGGCCGCTCAGTGATGCTGGCGGCAGCGGATACTTACCGGGCGGCCGCCATTGAGCAGCTACAGGTGTGGGGGGAGCGGCTCAAGGTACCGGTGGTTGCAAGCTCCCGAGGGTCGGATGCCGCAGCAGTTGCCCATGACGCACTAACGGCGGCCCAGGCGCGCCAGATGGATGTTTTGCTGGTGGATACCGCAGGTCGACAGCACACCGATAGCGGCTTAATGGACCAGCTCACCAAGGTAAGTCGCGTTCTCACCAAATGCCAGGCAGGCACTCCTCATGAGATCCTGATGGTGGTGGATGCCACCAATGGCCAGAATGTGCTCTCCCAGATTGACCATTTTCATCAGCGGTTGGGGTTGAGCGGCCTTATATTGACCAAACTGGATGGCAGTGCAAAAGGAGGGGTTCTCCTTTCAGCCTCAAAGCGCTTTCAGCTCCCCGTACGATTTGTAGGTCTCGGTGAGGGAGAGAGCGATCTGAAAAAATTCAATCCATTAGATTTTTCAAAATCACTTTTCTCATTATAAGAGTAAAATGGGATAAATAATTTAAAATAAATATAAAAAAGCTATTAAGGTGGAGAAAAAACAATAATAACCTAATATAAAGAGCATTCAGTGGCAATAAATAATAGATCATTCGGTCGAAAAATAGCTTTAATCGTACTATTTAACACAATAATATCCCCACATTAAGTATTATTATGTAAAAAATATAACAAAAAACCCCACATAAGTCCTTTTTTCACTATCCCTTAAAAAGGCGCTGACAGAGACAAAGAAGCTCAGCTAATTAGTAGGAAAAGTTGGCACTCATAATGGTGGAGTGCTAATATTGGGGTAGAAGAACGCCATTAACCAACTCTTTTGAGGTTTTCTATAATATGAGCTCTGCCCTTACTCTACCGCTTGATCTGACCGCAGGTGCCGGACTCTCCAGCTACTTGCGAACAGTTAATGGTGCGCCACTGCTTACCGTGGAGGAGGAGCAGGAGTTGGCGAGGCGGTATTTTTCTGAGAATGACCTCGAGGCAGCACGCCAACTGGTTTTTTCCCATCTGCGTTATGTGGTGCGGGTTGCCAGAGGATTCAAGGGTTACGGCTTACCTCTGGCTGATCTTATCCAGGAGGGTAATATCGGCTTGATGAAAGCGGTAAAACGATTTGACCCGGATCGTGATGTTCGTCTTGTCTCTTTTGCTATTCACTGGATACGTTCTGAAATATACGATTACGTGATCCGCAACTGGCGTATCGTTAAAGTGGCTACAACCAAAGCACAGCGTAAGCTTTTCTTTAATCTGCGCAAGTCCAGAAGTCGCCTTGGCTGGTTGAAACCGGAAGAGGTCGAGGAACTGGCTGAAAACCTCAGCGTTAAAGAGGAGACTGTTCGTGAGATGGAGTCAAGGCTAGGGGCTGTTGACCTCTCTTTTGATCTCCCGGTTGATGAAGATCGCGAACACCGGCCACCGACGCCTGAAGAGATGTTGGGTGATCGGCAGAATGATCCGGCGTATCTCTACGCTCAGGTCGATAGTGAGAATCAAAGACAATCCCAGCTGAGCCAGGCGCTGGCAACTCTTGATGAGAGAAGCAGAAGAATTGTCACCCGTCGCTGGCTGCAGGAAGACGAGGCCAAATCGACCCTGCACGAGCTGGCAGCCGAATATGGCGTCTCGGCAGAACGCATCAGGCAGATCGAGAAACGAGCCCTCTCAGACCTGCGCAATGTGATTGAGTCAGTCCCGGCCTAGGCGAGGTTGCAGTTGTTCTCCCTGTTCGCTAAGGGTTTAGTTGAGCAGGTACTCCAGCAGGGCTTTCTGAGCATGGAGCCGGTTGTGCGCTTCATCCCAGACCACACTCTGTGGACCATCAATTACCTCTGCTGACACTTCAAATCCACGATAGGCTGGCAGGCAGTGCATGAAAAGAGCATTTTCTGAGGCATGACTCATCAGCATTGGATCAACCTGATAGCCTTCGAATGCCTTGAGGCGCTTTGTTCTTTCGGACTCTTGTCCCATACTGGCCCAGACGTCGGTAACCACCAGGTCAGCCCCTTCAACGGCCTCTACAGGGGACGCTGAGAGTGAAGCCTGGCTTTGGCAGCTCTCAAGCAGGGCCTTGTCGGGTTCGTACCCAGGGGGAATCGCAAGCTGGAGATCAAAACCAAGCTGTCTTGCGGCGTTCATCCATGAATGACAGACGTTATTGCCATCACCGATCCAGGCAACACGCTTACCTCTAATCTCGCCCCTGTGTTCAACGTAAGTCTGGATGTCGGCTAAAATCTGACAGGGGTGGAAAAGATCGGTCAGCCCATTGATTACAGGAATTGAGGAGTGGCTGGCAAAGGTCTCTATCTTTTCATGCCCTCCTGTACGGATGACAACAACATCAACCATTCCTGAAAGGACTTTGGCAGTATCTTCAAGAGGCTCTCCACGCCCCAGTTGTGATTCACTTGGGGAGAGAAAGAGGGAGTTACCTCCAAGCTGGGAAGCAGCCACCTCGAACGAGACCCGTGTACGGGTAGAGGATTTATCAAAGATCAGTGCCAGGGTCTTGCCCTTCATGGCCACACAGGGTACTCCGGCCTTGAACTCTCTCTTTAGCTCAATAGCACGATAGACCAGTTTGTGCAGCTCATCAGCTGTAAGATCCATCAGGCTCAGAAAGTGACGCGTCATCAGTTGGTTCTCTAGAAGTAGGTTATCTAAAATCAAAAAAACGCCCCTCAGGCGTTCCAAAACACGTTTTTATCCTCAATTAAGAGAAGAGTCAATCTCTTTGGGAGCGCCCCTGATAAACATCTTGGCTGTTTTGGACTCGATCCGGGAGAAGAGTTTCACTGCGATAACCGTAATTCAACCTATATTTATACGGTTTTTTGTTTTCTGGAGTTTGGTCATAATACAAGATAGTCTGATAGTTTCTTTGTCAGAGGCGTTTATATAAATACTAATAACTTCAGTTCAAGGGGAAGCGTGTAATGGACTCGATGCAATTTATTAACTTTTTGTTCCGGTGGGGACACCTTTTATTCGGGATAACCTGGATTGGGTTGCTCTACTACTTTAACTTTGTTCAGGGAGGTTATTTCAAACAAGCCAGCCCGGAAGGCTTGTCCGATGCAAAAGCCAAGCTGGCTCCTTCTGCACTCTGGTGGTTCCGTTGGGGGGCAATGTTCACCTTCCTGACTGGTGTTTATCTCCTGGTTGTCGTTTACGATCAGGGAGTTTTGAATGACTTTGCAATAGTGGGCGCAACACTCGGGACACTGATGTTCCTAAATGTTTGGTTGATTATCTGGCCGAACCAGAAAGTAGCCCTTGGGATGGTTGCCGGAGACGGTCCGGTCGCGGGCGCCAAGGCGCTGCTTGCATCACGGACAAATACTTTGTTATCAGGGCCTATGGCCTTCGCCATGCTCTATTCATCTCATGGTGGTTATGCGGAGGGGCACCTGGCCAGTGCCGGTGGGGCAGGAAGCGCACTCTGGATCGCCCTCGCCATAATTGCCCTGCTTGAGATAAACGCAATAGCAGGCAAACAGGGGCCCATGACCTCGGTAAAAGGTGTTATTACCAGTTCCATTATCCTCACCGTTGTGTTGGTTGTTGTTTTGATGTTTTTGTAGACCCTGCCGACAGGGGCCTTAATCATCAGGCCTTGATCTGCCACCCATCAGGCCGGAGAGACTCTCCGGCCTTTTTTTTGGAGGGAACCTGCCTCGGGTGCAGCCTGAATCTCGGATAGAATACAGGTATACTTTCAATGAGATAAAGGTGATGTGTTCTGATGATGAGTTTATTAATCCGGGATGACCGATGGCTGAAATAAATAAAGTGGTACTCGCCTATTCTGGCGGGTTGGATACCTCCATAATTCTTCGATGGTTACAGGAGACCTACTCTTGTGAAGTAGTGACCTTTACAGCCGACATAGGCCAGGGCGAGGAGGTTGAACCTGCTCGAAAGAAGGCGGAGCAGTTCGGAATCAGTGAGATTTATATCGAGAACTTGCAGGAGGAGTATGCCCATGATTTTGTCTTTCCCATGTTCAGAGCAAACACCCTCTATGAAGGCGAGTACCTTCTTGGAACCTCGATAGCCCGCCCCCTGATTGCCAAGCGATTGGTTGAGATTGCAGCCGAGACCGGATCGGAAGCAATCTCTCACGGGGCAACAGGGAAGGGGAATGACCAGGTACGGTTTGAACTTGGGGCCTATGCACTTAACCCTGATATCAAGGTGATCGCCCCTTGGCGAGAGTGGGATCTGACCTCTCGTGAGCGACTGATGGCCTATGCTGATCAGCACCATATTCCAGTTGAAAAAAAGGCCGATGGCGGCTCTCCTTACTCAATGGATGCCAACCTGCTCCATATCTCCTACGAAGGGGGGGAGTTGGAAGATCCCTGGATTGCCCCCTCAGATGAGATGTGGCGATGGACACAGCCCCCTGAGGATGCGCCTGATCAGGCAGAGGAGCTGACATTGACCTATCAGCACGGCGATATTGTGGCAGTTAATGGAACCCCACTCTCTGCTGCAGCCGTGATGACGCTTCTGAACAAAATCGGCTCAAAGCATGGTGTAGGACGTTCCGACATTGTTGAAAACCGTTATGTTGGGATGAAGTCCAGAGGGTGCTATGAGACTCCGGCTGGGACCATAATGCTGAAGGCGCACAGGGCGATGGAGTCGCTTACCCTTGATCGTGAAGTAGCCCATCTGAAAGATGAGCTGATGCCGCGATATGCAAGCCTGATCTACAATGGCTACTGGTGGAGCCCTGAAAGAGAGGTGCTTCAGACCATGATTGATGCCTCACAAGAGGTTGTCAATGGCGAAGTTAGGGTAAAGCTCTATAAAGGAAACATCATCATTCTGGGCAGACGCTCTGATACCCACTCACTCTTCGATGAGAAAATTGCCACCTTCGAGGAAGATGCTGGTGCCTATCATCAAGCGGATGCCGAAGGGTTTATTAAGCTCAATGCGCTGAGAATGAGAATTGCGGCAAGGGTTAAAGAGTAGTTGAAAATTTTGTTTTTTAGTTTAAATAAGATGAGAGTATTTGCAGTAACAGCAATGGCGATAGGTTTAGGGTGGCCATTTCTAACCAGTGGTCAGACGGTAATCGCTTCTATAGATATGGGTTATACCCCCCTGCCCTCTTTAGAGGGTTATTTACTTCCTGGTTATGACTTTTATGATAGTGATGATGATCCCTTAGATGATTCGCAAAGCAAACACGGCACAGTTCAGACTCAAATTATCGCTTCCAAAGCGACCACAGAAGAAGTTAACATTATTCCATTAAAGGTAACGGGCCCAAATAAACAGAGTTCAGCAAAGGTCGTTAACGCTGCCGTTAAATACGCCTCAGGATTACCGGAAACCAGAGTTATTGTTAAATCTGCAGGAGCTCAATGCGGATCATCAACGTACCAGCGGATTAGCAATGCAGGCAAAGTATTTATTCTTCCTGCCGGCAATCATTCGAGCACAAGGCCAGTTTCAGAAGCCAATGTCGTTTCGCAAATGGAGGGAAGAGGAGTAGTAGTAGGGGCTTTAGATGAGAATAACAAAATAGCACCTTATAGCAACAGAGCCGGTGGTCTTGCAGATTTTTATATTACGGCACCAGGCTTCAGCTCATATTCATCTGTTAAAGGTACTTCATATGCCACCTCATATGTGGCCGCATTAGCAGCACAAATTTTAGCAAGAGCGCCAGAGCCAAGGAGAGGCGAAGAGCAGGCGGCGCTCCGGCGGACCGGATGGCTTCTTCACTTTGAGGCCAAGGGCATAAGAAGAGAGCGAGAGGGGTACGATCAGGTTGACGGCACGCTGGAAGTGGTGAGTTGAAGGGATAGAGGGGCACAGAGGAGAGAGGAGATGACGACTCCAATGCCCCGTTGTCGTGACGACAAGGTCTCCCGAGAGGGCAACTGTTTTATTACTGAGCCGGTCTACTGCAACCACTCCGGTGACAGCACCCCTCTTTGATAATATCTCTTTCACCCTGAGATAGTTGAAGGCATCCGCTCCTGCGTCCATGGCTGTCTTGACAAAGCTAAAACCGAGGCGTTCGGCATTGTTTACCTGGGCATCGGTCCATTGGGCCGCCCCGGTAACTCTTTTTGGGTCGAGCCAGCGGACTCGGTCGATCATTTCAGCCTGGCTGATGAGGCCATTTTTGAGAAAAACCGGGTCAACCTCTCCTTGAGTAAAAATACGGAGCAGCAGGTTGTAGACATAGAAGCCAGCTCCCATTATCCATCTGTTTCGTGAGAGGCTCCTGTCGGTGGGCATCAGGGAGGGTAGTGGGGAGGTCAGGTGTGGGGCCAACTTGCAGTAGTGCTGGCGATCATGGCTTGATTCCTTGATCCTTCTTAGGTTTAAGGACTGTAAATAGCGAATTCCACCATGTAAGATCTTGGCAGTATTTGCAGTTGTTCCAGAGCAGAAATCACCTGATTCGACAAGAACGGCGTTGTATCCTCTGTTGATTGCCTCCCAAAGGAGAACAGAACCATAGATGCCGCCACCGATGATTATCAGGTCGTAGTGCTGTTTGGGACTGATGGTGCGGGTCATAAAGCCTGTTTTTTTAGAGTAGCGTTATGTATTACTTTGGGTCTGAGTGCAAAAACCATATTGTACAGTGCCTGAGCAGGAATAAAGAGAGGAAGTCATTGGTTGTGAGAACAGAGCAGAAAAAAAATATTTCTCGGATCAGAGGGCGTCACTTGATGCCTGATTTCTGGCTCCAATGGCTCGCGATTAGTGTGCTTGTTTTGATCCAGTTTCTTCCGAGGAAGATATTGATGGGATTGGGAGCCCTGGTAGGGACGCTCTTTTCCAGACTAAACAAAAAGCGTCGGGATATCGCCCAGAAAAACATTCAACTCTGTTTTCCGGAAAAAACCGATATTGAGCGACAACAGCTCCTGCAGCTTCATTTCAGAACATATGGGAAAGGTGTTCTTGATCTGGGGTTGATCTGGTGGGGCAGTGAGAGACGCCTGGAGAAGCTAACTGACTGTGAAGGGATAGAACACTATCGGAGTGCACTTAAATCAGGTCGTCCGGTCATTGCGATTACACCACACTTGATAGGCCTGGAGTTTTGTGGAGGGATGCTCTCACGCCTTCATCCAATGGTGGCGATGATGAAAGAGTTTCACAACCCACTCTATAACAGGCTTATTACAAAGCGACGTGGTCGTTTTGGGTTGATAATGGTTAATAGAAAACAGGGCCTGCGGCCTCTGCTCAAAGGGCTGAAGAGTGGCAGGAGCTGCTTCTACATCCCTGATGAGGATTTTGGATCAAATAATTCTGTTTTTGCCCCCTTTTTTGGGCAACAAGCCGCAACCCTGACTACTCTTGGCCGAATGACCAAAATGACCAATGCTCTGGTTCTTCCCTGTTTTGCCTTTTTAGACCCTGAATCAGGAAGATATCGATTTG
>Ga0208409_1000368_pt1 | contig 19999 bp, 16 predicted proteins | sample ETNtaG_29_FD_185784 | JGI IMG/M metagenome (GOLD analysis project Ga0208409, IMG submission 185784) | Marine microbial and viral communities from oxygen minimum zone, Eastern Pacific Ocean - ETNP201406SV201 (SPAdes) (version 2) | ecosystem: Environmental > Aquatic > Marine > Oceanic ...
TAATTTACAGTAATTTTACTGTAAATTCACTATCAATAATTTTACCAATATTCGTAAATGACAATATGCATAATACCAGCAAGATCAGGTAGCAAACGAATTAAAAATAAAAACATAAAACTTTTCGCTGAAAAACCAATAATTAGTTATGCAATTCAATTGGCAAAATCCTGCGGTTTATTTAAGAGAATAGTTGTATCTACTGATAGTTATAAAATATCAAAGATCGCAAAAAAATATGGTGCAGAAGTTCCTTTTTTAAGATCTAAAAAATTAGCTAATGATTTTACTCCAACCACAGATGTTTTGATTGATTGTATAAACAAAATCTCATCACAAAATACTAAATATCATTTTTGCTTATATCCCTGCAGCACACATATTTATAAAAAAGATTTAATAAATTCATTTAAAAAAATTAAAAAAAATGATTTTGATCAACTAACTGTAGTTTCTGATTATAATTTTTCCCCATACCGTGCTTTTAAGTTTGTTGGAAAAAATAGAATTGAATTTAATTTTAAGAAATTTGCTTACATGAGAACTCAAAATGTTCCTAAATTATGTCATGATACTGGATCTTTTTACATTTTTAAGACCAAAAGTTTACTAAGATATAATAGATATATGCCCAAAAAAACTACATATTATTTTATAGATCAATCAAGAGCCATTGATGTTAATACCGAATCCGATTTTAAGTTTAGCGAATTCATTTTTAAATTTAAGAAACAAAAAAAAGTTATAAAATTATGAGCAGAGATTTTGTTAAGAAAAATATTTCAAAAATTATATCTATATTCTTTTTAATTTTCTCAACCTTATTGCTGTGTTATGTTTTTTATCGTTCACAAATTGTTCATAGTGGAGCTAGATTAGACTATTATCTCAAGTATTATTTAATTGCTTTTTTATCTATAACACTTTCGTTTATATCTTTTTTTATTCCAAATAATTTAAAAATCAATGTTACCATTGTTGGCATGTCAACTTTAATTGGTTTGTATCTTGTTGAGGGATATTTGGTTATACTACATAATCCGGGTCTAAAGTCAGACAATTTTTTAATTTATAAAAATAACACGGGTAAAGATTATGATAAACGAAATAGATATCGAGTTTATCTCGACCTAAAAAGAGAAGATCCTAACATAATTACAATAATTTTTCCTTCGCATTTTATTAATGATCAGAATTTAAGTTATTTTCCTTTATCAGGACTGCCAAACCGAAAAACAATTCATTGTAACGAAAATGGATACTATTCAATTTTTCAAAGTGACCGCTATGGTTTTAATAATCCTGACAAAGAGTGGGATAAAGATGAGATAGAATTTTTGTTAATAGGAGATTCTTTTACACATGGTGCCTGTGTAAATGAACCTGATACAATAAGCGGAAATTTAAGAAAATTAAATAACAACAAAGACGGAATACTAAATTTGGGTTAAAGTGGTAACGGACCATTAATTGAATATGCAACCCTGAGAGAGTATTTGCCAGTTAAACAAGTTAAACGAGTATTATGGATATATTATGAAAATGATTTAATGGATTTATACGATGAACTAAATAACCAAATTTTAGTTAGTTATTTAAAAGATAATAATTTTAGTCAAAATATAATTTTAAGAAATCAAGAGACGGAAAAAATACTATTAGAAAAGTTTGAGCACTATAAATTTGCCACATTAACTCAACTTATAAAGTTGTATTCAGTAAGAAAAAAAATATTTTCTATTTTTGGTCACGATTCTATTTCTAAACCTGATTCTATTACTACACATACTTCTGCTCATCTAGAAAAATTTAAAAGTATATTAAAATTATCAAATAAATTAACTAAAGAAAATAATTCAAAATTATATTTCATCTATTTACCTAAATATAACAGATATATTGACGGGGGTAATAATGGTCAATTGCATAGCTATAATAAAATTATAAAATTAGTTCAAAGCTTAGATATTCCTGTTATTGATATTAATAAAAAATTGTTTGAAAAATATGATGACCCATTATCATTATTTTCATTTAAAATGGTTCACTACACTGAAAAAGGGAATCAATTAATAGCAAAAATAATATTTAGTAAAATTCAAGAATATGAAAATATAAAATAGATTTAATTATTCTAATTATATAATTACAAAATGGTTAAAAAACAACATACAAGAGGTTTTCGTCAAGATGATTGGATGGATCCTCTTTATTTGAATCTACTATTAACTGAAGAAGAAAAATTAATTAAAAAAACAGCAAATGAATATTGTAATTCAAAATTATTACCCAGGGTTATAAAGGACAATAAAAAATGTTTTTTTGATAAAAAAACTTACCTTGAATTTGGTTCACTAGGTTTTTTGGGAAGCACTATAAACGGTTACGGAGCTGCCAAAACTTCTAACGTTGCTTATGGTTTAGTTGCAAAAGAATTTGAATCAATTGATAGCAGTTATCGTTCTGCTATATCGGTCCAATCTTCTTTAGTAATCCACCCAATATATTCTTTTGGTTCAGATGAACAAAAACAAAATTATTTACCCAAACTTATTAATGGTAGCTTAGTTGGATGTTTTGGGTTAACTGAAAGTGAGGCAGGATCAGATCCATCTTCTATGAAAACAAATTTTACTGAAGTATCCGACGGATATATAATTAATGGAATCAAAAATTGGATTACCAATGCTCCTATAGCCGATGTTTTTATTATTTGGGCTTTAAGTAAAGAAAAAAAAGTTCATGGATTTATTGTTAATAAAAAATCAGAAGGATTGAAAACTTCTATGATAGAAAAAGCAAGTTTAAAAATAAGCCCCACAGGTCAGATAATTTTAAATAATGTTAAAGTTCCAAAGAAAAATATTTTACCCAGCACGCAAGGTTGGAAATCTGTTTATTCATGTTTAAACAAAGCTCGATATGGAATTGCATGGGGAGTAATGGGCGCAGCGGAGTCATCATGGTTAATTGCTAAAGATTATGCAGAAAATAGAATTATGTTTAATAAACAACTAGCTGTTAAACAATTAATTCAAAAAAAATTAGCAAATATGCAAACTGAAATTTCACTTGGTCTTAGTGCCTGCATGCACACGGGAAGAGCTATGGATGAGAATAAAGATACAAAGATAGCTATTGGTATGTTGAAGAGAAATAATTGTAATAAAGCTCTTAAAATTGTCAGAGACGCAAGAGATATGTTGGGCGCTAACGGTCTTTTAGATGAGCATCATATTATCCGTCACTTAATTAATCTTGAAGCAGTTAATACATATGAGGGAACAGCAGATATTCATGCTTTAATTCTTGGTAAATTTCAGACAAAAATTGATGCATTTTAAAAAAGTTGGAAATAAATAAATTAATTCCATGATTTTATCTTTTTTATTTGATGTAAATGGTGGAATATAATTGATGCACTATTTGAAATATTGAGGCTTTCAACATTTTTATTTATATTTATTCTGAGTAAAAAATCTAAATTTTTTTTTGTTTGGTATTTTAAGCCATAACCTTCTGAACCAAATAGTAAAACATTATTCCCATCCCAATTATGTTTTAAAAAATCATTTTTACTTTGAGAATCAAAACCGCTTATCCAAAAATTTTTTGATTTTAAATATTTTAAGGTTGTATTAATATTGGATACTTCAAATATATTTAATAGTTCTATGCATCCACTAGCACTTTTGTAAAGAAGTTTACTTTGAGCAGGATAAGATCTTTTCACAACGATTATTCCATCGATATCAAATGATGACGCGCTTCTTATTATTGATCCGATATTTCTGGGATCTGTAACCCCTTCAATAGCAGCAAAAGTAATACATTTTTTTTCTGAATTTTGTGTTAAATATTCTTTTATATTGTCTTCTGCCAAGGGTATAATTTCAGCAATTAACCCCTGATGAGAAATTTGATCTTTCGAGCACAATCTGTTCAATTCTTTATTAGTTTTATATAAAATTTTTACGTTTTTTAATAAATGCTTATTTTGATTTTCACTATTTAGTTTTTTTTTTGATTCTTCTGTTAAGAACACTCTCAGAACTTTTCTGTTTGGATTTTTTAATGCTTCAGTGACAGCATGTTTACCTGCAATTAAAAAAGATGATTTTATCATGATATTTCAATTATTTTTTCAGTAATATCATACTTTTTTCACTAAAATCATTTATTGCTTTTATTTGAGAACATGCATATAAAACCTTGTTGTTGAAAGCTTTATTGAAAGGGGGTTACCCCTGTAAGTATGGAGGGGTACCAAAGCGGTCAAATGGGGCGGGCTGTAAACCCGTTGACTTCGGTCTTCGAAGGTTCGAATCCTTCCCCCTCCACCATTCGGGAAAGTTTAATGCAACAAATGAGTGTGATACGTTTGGAATGATGCGGGTGTAGTTCAATGGTAGAACACCAGCCTTCCAAGCTGGTCGTGAGGGTTCGATTCCCTTCACCCGCTCCAAATTGAATAAAAAAAAGACATGAATTATTGAGGTATTTATAATGGCAGAGAAAAAGAAATTTGAAAGAACAAAACCGCATGCAAACGTAGGTACAATTGGTCATGTGGATCATGGGAAAACAACATTAACAGCAGCTATAACAAAAGTTTTGGCAGAAAAGGGTGGTGCAGAATTTATTGCCTATGATCAAATTGATAAAGCACCTGAGGAAAAAGAGAGAGGAATAACAATAGCTACTGCTCATGTAGAATATGAAACAGACAAGAGGCATTATGCCCATGTAGATTGTCCTGGACATGCTGATTATGTAAAAAACATGATTACTGGAGCAGCTCAAATGGATGGAGCGATCTTGGTTGTTAGTGCTGCTGATGGACCGATGCCACAGACAAGAGAGCACATATTATTGGCAAGACAAGTTGGTGTGCCGTCTATAGTAGTCTATTTAAATAAAATTGATCAGGTTAAAGATCAAGAGCTGGTTGCTTTGGTTGAAGAAGAGATTAGGGAACTATTAACTTCATATAAATTTCCTGGGGACAAAATTCCTATAATTAAAGGTTCTGCGCTAGCCGCAGTTGAAGGAAAGGATGAAGCGACTGGAAAAAATTCAATTCTTGAATTAATGAAAGCAATTGATGAACACATTCCTCAACCTCAAAGACCAAAAGATAAACCTTTCTTAATGCCTGTTGAAGATGTTTTCTCTATATCAGGGCGCGGAACGGTTGTAACCGGCCGTGTTGAACAAGGAGTAGTTAAAACTGGAGAGGAATTAGAGATTGTTGGAATTAGAGATACAAAAAAAACTGTTTGCACTGGAGTTGAAATGTTCAGAAAACTTTTGGACACGGGAGAGGCAGGCGACAATATAGGTGCTTTGTTAAGAGGTGTTGAAAGAGAAGATGTTGAAAGGGGACAGGTATTAGCTAAACCCGGTTCCGTAACTCCGCACACTAAATTTGAAGCACAAGCATATGTTTTGAAAAAAGAAGAAGGTGGAAGACATACTCCATTTTTTTCGAAATATAGACCACAGTTTTATTTCAGAACAACCGATGTTACAGGAGAGGTTGAGCTTGCGAAAGGTACTGAAATGGTAATGCCCGGTGATGACGCAGTATTTACAGTTAAATTAATCACACCAATTGCAATGAATGAAAAATTGAATTTTGCAATCCGTGAAGGTGGAAAAACTGTTGGAGCTGGTGTGGTAACCAAAATTTTAGAGTAAAACTCTTTAGGAGTGTAGCTCAATTGGTAGAGCGCCGGTCTCCAAAACCGGAGGTTGGGGGTTCGATCCCCTCCGCTCCTGCCAAATTAGGGAAATAGTATGATTAATCCATTTAAATTTATTCAATCAGTTAAGAACGAGGCCTTTAGAATTTCTTGGCCAACCGGAAAAGAAACGCTAACAGGTGCGGTAATGGTTGTTTTGTTAGCTATAGTTGCTGCTATATTTTTTTTAATTTTAGACCAAATACTCAAATTTCTATTAAATTTTACATTAACTATAAGTTTTTAAATTATGAAAAATTGGTATATCGTCCAGTCATATTCTAGCTTTGAAAAGAAGGTTGCTGAAGCAATTAAAAAAGAAACCATAAAAGCAAAATTAGAGGATAAGATTGAAGAAGTGCTAGTACCCACTCATGAGGTAACTGAGGTTAGAAGGGGCAAGCGAGTCCAAAGGAAAAAAAAATATTTTCCAGGATATGTTTTGGTTAAAATGGATATGGATAACCAGTTATATCATTTAATAAAAAATATAAAAAAAGTAAGTGGTTTTTTGGGTCAAAAAGGAAATCCACTTCCTGTATCTGAAAAAGAAATAGAAAAAATTAAAGGGCAAATTAAAGATGGAGTAGTTCAAACAAAATCTTTTATAACCTACAATATTGGCGAAAAGGTACAAGTTATTGATGGTCCGTTTGCGTCATTTAATGGTCTCGTTGAAGAGACTGATGAAGAGAAATCAAGACTTAAGGTTTCGGTTATGATTTTTGGTAGACCAACCCCCGTGGAATTGGAATTTAATCAGGTTGAAAAAGTACAGTAATGGCAAAAAAAGAAATTAAAGAATATGTAAAACTTCAGATCAAAGGAGGGCAAGCTAATCCTGCGCCTCCAGTTGGCCCTGCTCTTGGACAAAGGGGAATTAATATTATGGAATTTTGTAAAGCATTTAATGAAAAAACAAAAAATTTTATGGGTAACCCCGTGCCAGTTGTCATAACAGTATACAAAGATAAAAAATTTGATTTTATCATCAAATCACCACCAGCTTCTCACTTCATTAAACAAGCAGCAAAGTTGAAGAGTGGATCTAAAGAGCCAGGAAGACTTATCACAGGCTCAATAACAATGAAGCAAGCGGAACAAATAGCTAAAGAGAAAATAAAAGATCTTAATGCTATAAACTTAAAAGAAGCTACTAAAATTATATGTGGTTCAGCACGTTCCATGGGTATTGAAGTTAAGGAGTAAATTTAATGATTTCTAAAAGATATAAAGCATTACCCCAAGAAACTAGAATGTTAAAACATGATAAGATTGAAAATTTGCTAAAAGTTATTAAAAAAAATTGCACGGCAAAATTTAATGAATCGGTTGATGTTCATTTTCGACTTAATTTAAAACAAAAAAAAAGTGAAGCAAAAATAAGAACCATTCTTAATTTACCGGTTGCAAAAAATAAAAAAATTAGAGTTGCAGTTATTTGTGAAGAAGAAAAATTAGATGAAGCAAAAAAAAGCGCTGCCGATGTTATTGGTTCTGATGACTTGATTAATAATATTTCTTCTGGAAAAATCAATTTTGATAAACTTGTATCAACTCCTAAAATGATGATCAAATTAGGTAAACTTGGAAAAATTTTAGGTCCAAAAGGATTAATGCCAAATCCAAAACTTGGAACTGTTACAAATGAAATTATTAAGTCAGTGAAAGATATAAAATCGGGACAACTTGAAATAAAAAATGATAAAGATGGAAATATTGCTTTATCGATAGGAAATAAAAGTGTTTCAGATGAAAATTTAATAAAAAATTTCAATGCTGTCCTTGACGTTATTTCTAAAGAAAAACCTTCAGGAGTAAAAGGTAATTTTGTTAAAAGTGCATTTATTACCTCTACTATGGGAATATCTTATAAACTTAAACTGAACAAGAGTATTTAATTTTATGATGAACAAGGAACAAAAAAAGAATTATATCAGCGTGATGAAAAAATTTTTTGAATCAAGCGATTCGGTATTAGTAACTCACTATCAAGGTTTAAGCGTAAATCAATTAGATGTGTTACGAGCTGAAATGAGGAAACATGGCATAATGTTCAAAATTACTAAAAATAGAATTACAAAATTAGCTTTAAAAGATACAAAATGTAAGGATATTGCTGATATGTTTTCTGGACCAACTGCGGTAGCACTATCGCAAGATGCAATTTCTTCGGCGAAAATATTGACAAAATTTTCAAAAGATAATCAAAACTTAAAGATACTTGGTGGAGTAATGGGCGAGGAGGTTCTTAAACTAGAAGATGTACTAAAAATAGCTACTCTACCAACATTAAATGAAGCTAGAGCTAAAATTACTAGTATTTTACAATCTCCGGCACAAAAATTATTAAGTATTTTACTTGCGCCTGGCTCAAAAATTGCTATTTTGGCGCTCGAAAAAAGCAAACAACCAACATAGAAAATTTATGGCAGATTTAAATAAAATTATCGAAGATTTATCAAAATTAACAGTAGTAGAGGCAGCTGAACTTTCAAAGCAATTAGAAGAAAAATGGGGAGTGTCAGCGACAACAGCCACTGCCACTGCGCCTGTTTCAGGTGGAGCAGCAGCGCCAGCAGAGGAACAAAGTGAATTTACAATTATACTTACTTCAGTTGGAGATAAAAAAATTAATGTAATAAAAGAAATTAGAACGTTTACAACACTAGGTTTAAAAGAAGCTAAAGATTTGGTGGAAGCCGCACCTAAAGAAGTGAAATCAGGAGTTAGCAAGAAAGAAGCAGAAGAAATTAAGAAAAAATTAGAAGCTGCTGGAGCCAAAGTAGAATTAAAGTAACAAAATTTTTATATCTGTTTTTTATAAATCAGATTCAATAAATGCAATTATCGTTTACTGAGAAAAAGAATATCAGAAAAAATTTTGGAAAGTTAAAAGAGACTTTATCAATTCCAAATTTAATAGAAGTCCAAAAAAATTCCTATAATGAATTTTTAAACTTAAACGACAAAAATGATAAAAACATTGTAGAAAAAGGTCTAGCTAGAGTTTTTAAAGACATATTTCCTATAGAAGATTTGGCAGAAAAAGCTACATTAGAATTTGTTTCTTATCGTTTGGAGAAACCAAAATATGGTGTAGAAGAATGTATTCAGAGGGATTTAACTTATTCATCAGCTTTAAAACCTACTTTAAGACTAGTAATTTACGAAATTGATCAAGAAAATAATACAAAAGAAATATTGTCTGCCAAAGAACAAGAGGTTTACATGGGAGAAATCCCAATGATGACACCTAGCGGTACATTTATAGTTAATGGAGTACAAAGAGTTGTCGTCAATCAAATGCATAGAAGCCCTGGGGTTTTCTTTGATCATGATAAGGGAAAAACTCACTCTAGTGGTAAATTATTATTTAATTGTAGGGTAATTCCAAATAGAGGCTCTTGGTTAGATTTTGAATACGACGTAAAGGATTTATTGTATTTTAAAATAGATAGAAAGAGAAAATTGTATGTGTCTACTTTGTTACAAGCATTGAATTACAGTAAAAAAGAAATAGCTGATTTGTTCTATGAAAGTGAAAAATTTGAATACAATTCTAAATTAAATAAATGGAAAACAATATTTAATCCAGAAAACTATAAATTTAAAAAAATTTCAGAAGAAATAATTGATGCAAAGACCAATAAAGTAGTTGTTAAATTTGGATCTAGAACTAATTTATCACAAGCACAAAAACTTTACGATGGTGGATTAAAAGATATTTATGTTTCAAACGACGCAATTTATGGAAGGTATTTGCAGTACAATATAAATTTGAAATCTGAGGAAAATATTTCCATAGGAACAGAAATTACCGAAGAAATTTTAACTCAAATTATAGAAAATGATATAAAAACGATCCAAATTTCCAATACTAACAGCATTAACAAAGGACCTTATTTGCTTAAAACTATATTGGCAGATAAAAATAATACTAAAGAGGAATCAATTACCGATATTTATAAAATTTTAAGACCAGGAGAACCACCTACTTTTGAAATTGCAAATCAAATCTTTCAAAATTTATTTTTTCGCTCAGAACGCTATGATTTGTCCGATGTAGGAAGAGTAAAGATTAATTCAAGATTAAATTTAAATTGTTCAGACAAGATAACTATACTTAGGAACGAAGATATTGTTGCATTTATTAAACTTATGTTAGATCTACGTGATGGTAAAAATGAGGTTGACGACATTGATCATTTAGGCAACAGACGAGTTAGATCAGTAGGCGAATTAGTTGAAAACCAATCACGCATTGGCATATATAGAATGGAAAGAGCAATCAAAGAAAAAATGTCTATTCTAGAGATTGAGTCAGCGATGCCACAAGATCTCATTAATGCAAAACCATTAACGTTAGCTTTAAAGGATTTTTTTGGAACTTCTCAACTTTCGCAATTTATGGATCAAACTAATCCATTGGCTGAAATAACTCACAAGAGACGAGTTTCAGCTCTTGGTCCAGGAGGTTTGACAAGAGAGAGAGCTGGATTTGAAGTAAGAGATGTTCATCCAACACACTACGGAAGAATATGTCCCATCGAAACACCTGAGGGACCAAATATAGGTTTGATTAGTAGTTTATCAACATATTCAAGAATTAATAAATATGGCTTTATTGAAAGTCCATACAAAAAGGTTGTTAATGCTAAAGTTCTTGAAAAAATAGATTATTTGTCTGCTATGGATGAATCAAAATTTACCATAGCGCAAGCTAACTCCCCGATTGATAATAATGGAAATTTTTTGGAAGATTTAGTGTCCTGTAGAAAATCTCTAAATTTTATTTTGTCTAAACCGGAAAATATTGACTATATAGATGTATCACCAAAACAACTTGTATCCGTTGCCGCATCTTTGATTCCTTTCTTAGAAAATGACGATGCAAACAGAGCTTTAATGGGTTCAAATATGATGAGACAAGCAGTACCTTTAATAAAACCAGAGGCTCCCTTAGTTGGCACAGGCATTGAAAAGGATGTTGCGCTTGATTCAGGCGTAACAATTGTTGCAAGAAGAAGTGGTGTGGTTGATAAAATTGATGGAAAAAGAATAGTTGTAAAAGCTAGCTCCGAGAAGGATCTAAGTAAATCTGGAGTTGATATCTACAATTTATTGAAATTTCAAAGATCAAACCAAAACACTTGCATTAACCAAAAACCATTAGTCAGAGTTGGCGACTTGGTTTTCCAAGGAGATATAATTGCAGACGGTCCATCTACAAAATTGGGAGAGCTTGCGTTAGGAAGAAATGTTACAGTCGCATTTATGCCTTGGCTTGGGTATAACTTTGAAGATTCAATTCTAATTTCCGAAAGATGTGTTACCGACGATGTGTTTACATCAATTCATATTGAAGAATATGAGTTGATGGCAAGAGACACAAAACTAGGAACAGAAGAAGTAACAAGAGATATTCCAAACGTAAGTGATGAAGTATTAAAAAATTTAGATGAGTCTGGGATTGTTTATATTGGAGCCGAAGTTAAACCTAACGATATTTTAGCAGGAAAGGTTACACCAAAAGGTGATACTCCAACAGGACCAGAAGAAAAACTTTTGAGATCTATCTTTGGTGAAAAAGCAATTGATGTTGTCGATACGTCTTTACGTCTACCACTTGGAAGTGAAGGCGTTGTTGTAGATGTCAAGGTCTTTAATAGGCACGGCGTAGAAAAAGATGAAAGATCTATAGCAATTGAAAGAAATGAAATAGATATGATTCAAGAAGATAAAGTTGTTGAAGAAGAGATCTTAGAAAGAAATACGATACAGAGAGCTATTCAAATAATTAAGAATTCAGCGCTAAAAGAACAATTTGGAAACTTTAAACCAGGTGAAAAAATTGAAGAAAAAAAAATAGAACAAATGATTTTAAGCGATTTGTTCAAATTATCACTAAAGGATAATTCTAAAAATGACAGTCTTTTAACATTAGTAGAACAATATAAAAAAGTTAAAACGGATATTAAAGAAAGGTTTGAAGATAAAGTTCAAAAAATTAGACAAGGAGATGAATTGTTGCCAACTGTTATGAAAATGGTAAAAGTTTTCGTTGCAGTAAAGAGACGTCTGAGACCTGGCGACAAAATGTCAGGAAGACACGGAAACAAAGGAGTCATTAGCAAGATAGTTCCAGTTGAAGATATGCCTTATATGGAAAACGGTAAACCTGTTGATATAGTTTTAAATCCGCTAGGGGTTCCAAGTAGAATGAATGTTGGGCAGATTCTAGAAACCCACATTGGTTGGAGTTGTTCTGAATTAGGGGAGAATCTAAAAAAATTAATTAACAAAAATAGAAGCAAAACGAACAACAGTGAGGGCGTTATTTCTTTACTAAAATCAATTTATGGAAATAATTTTTACGATATAGCAATTAAAAATTTATCATCAATTGAGTTCAATGATCTTTGTGAAAATTTAACTAAAGGGGTTCCGATTTCTACTCCGGTATTCGATGGAGCCAAAGAAAAAAATGTATCTGATATGCTCAAGCTAGCAAATTTACCAACATCAGGACAAACAACATTATGGGATGGAAGAACAGGGAAAAAATTCGAAAGATCTGTAACGGTGGGTACTATTTATATGTTAAAATTGCATCATCTCGTTGAAGACAAAATACATGCTCGATCAACGGGACCATATAGTTTGGTAACCCAACAACCTTTAGGAGGAAAAGCTCAACTTGGAGGCCAAAGATTTGGTGAAATGGAAGTTTGGGCTTTAGAAGCATATGGGGCCTCTTATACTTTGCAAGAAATACTAACAGTCAAATCTGATGATGTCGCCGGAAGAGTTAAAATATATGAAACAATAGTTAAGGGAGAGGAGAATTTTCAGTCAGGTGTCCCCGAATCTTTTAATGTACTAACTAAAGAAATTAAGTCATTGGGATTAAACATTGAATTAAAATAAATTATGAAAAGAGAATTGACGGATTTATTTAAGAACAGACCTCCTATAGAAGAAAGCTTTAGTAGCATTAGAATTAGTTTGGCTAGTCCTGAAAAAATCAAATCATGGTCTTTTGGAGAGATCAAAAAACCTGAAACAATTAATTACAGAACTTTTAAACCGGAAAAAGATGGATTATTTTGTTGTAGAATATTTGGTCCAGTTAAAGACTATGAATGTTTGTGTGGCAAATATAAAAGAATGAAATTTAGAGGAATCATTTGTGAAAAATGCGGAGTTGAAGTTACAAAGTCTAATGTAAGACGTGAAAGAATGGGACACATTAATTTAGCTACACCAGTTGCTCACATTTGGTTTTTAAAATCTTTACCAAGTAGAATTTCTTTAGCAGTTGATATGAAATTGAAAGAAGTAGAAAAAGTATTATATTTTGAAAGTTTTATTGTTATTGAGCCAGGATTAACGACACTTAAAAAAAATCAGTTATTGACCGAAGATGAACTAACCGACAATCAAAACAAATTTGGAGAAGATGCTTTTACGGCTGCCATTGGAGCTGAAGCAATATTGGAAATACTTAAGTCTTTAGATTTAAAAGAAGAAAGAAAAAAACTTTCTGAACAAGTAAAGCAATTAAAATCAAAAGTTGCTGAGGAACGCGCAGTTAAAAGATTAAAATTAATAGATAATTTTATAGCTTCGGACGGTAAACCAGAATGGATGATATTAACAACCATAGCAGTAATCCCTCCAGAATTAAGACCTTTGGTTCCATTAGACGGTGGTAGATTTGCTACATCTGATTTAAATGATTTATACAGAAGGGTTATAAATAGAAATAACAGATTAAAAAGACTTATTGATCTAAAATCTCCAGACATAATAGTAAGAAACGAAAAAAGAATGCTGCAAGAATCAGTTGATGCATTATTTGACAACGGACGAAGAGGTAGGGTTATAACTGGAACAGGCAAAAGACCATTAAAATCTTTATCAGAAATGTTAAAGGGCAAGTATGGTAGATTTAGACAAAATTTGTTAGGAAAAAGAGTAGATTATTCTGGAAGGTCAGTAATTGTAGTTGGTCCTGAATTGAAACTTCACCAATGTGGCTTACCAAAAAAAATGGCGTTAGAATTATTCAAGCCCTTTTTATACGCGAGGTTGGATAAAATGGGTTTGTCTACAACAATAAAACAAGCTAAAAAAATTGTTGAAAAAGAAAAAGATGAAGTCTGGGATGCCTTAGAACACATTATTAGAGAACATCCAATATTATTAAATAGAGCACCAACGTTGCATAGACTGGGAATTCAGGCTTTTGAGGCTAAATTAATTGAAGGAAATGCAATTGAATTGCACCCACTTGTATGTTCTGCATTTAACGCAGATTTCGATGGTGATCAGATGGCTGTTCATATTCCATTAAGTCTAGAAGCACAACTTGAAGCAAGAATTTTAATGATGTCTACTAATAATATTCTTAGTCCATCTAATGGAAAACCAATTATTGTACCGAGCCAGGATATGATTTTAGGGATATATTATTTATCTCAAGAGCCAATTAAAACTGATAAAATAGAGGGTTATTTTGTAGATGCTTCAGAAATTAAGCAATCTTTAGAATCTGATGCAATAAATGTTCATTCTAGAATAATTTCGAGATTTGAAACGGCAGACGAAAAAGGAAAAATTGTAAAAGAAAAATATACTAGTACGGTTGGAAGATTTTTATTAGCTAACATCTTACCAAAAAATCCAAACATTAAATTTTCTCTAGTTGATAGAATATTAGCAAAAAAACAAGTTTCAGAAATTATTGATTTAGTTTACAGATTCTGTGGACAAAAAAGTACGGTAATTTTTTGTGATAAAATAAAAGATCTTGGTTTTAAATATGCATTTATGTCAGGTATATCATTTGGAAAAGATGATTTAATTATTCCCGAAAAAAAACAAACTTTAGTAAATGATACCAAAAAAACGATTGAAGAATATGAAAACCAATATGCTGAAGGATTAATTACCAGAGGAGAAAAATACAATAAGGTAGTTGATGCTTGGTCAAAATGTACTGATCTAGTAGCAGCAGAAATGATGAAGAAAATTTCTTCAACTACTAAAAATGAATCAGATAACAAAACTAACAATTTAAACTCAGTGTTTATGATGGCAGATTCTGGAGCCAGAGGTTCGGCTGCTCAAATGAAGCAATTGGCTGGTATGCGTGGACTAATTGCAAAACCTTCTGGAGAAATTATTGAGACACCAATTGTTTCAAATTTTAAAGAAGGATTAACCGCACTTGAATATTTTAACTCTACACATGGAGCTAGAAAAGGTTTGGCCGATACTGCACTTAAAACAGCAAATTCAGGTTATTTAACAAGAAGACTTTGTGATGTAGCTCAAGATCTGTCAGTAACGATACATTATTGTGGAACCAATAAAAGCATTGTTCTTTCGGAAATTATTGAAGGAGGCAATATTTTAGTTAGTTTATCTGAGCGGGCATTAGGTAGAACGTCTGCAGAAGATATTAAAAATCCACTCAGTGGAAAAATTTTGATTAAAAAAAGAGAAACGATAGACGAAGTGGCTTGTGAAAAAATTGATTCAGCTGGAGTAAAATCGATTAAAGTTTTTTCAGTAGTAACATGCGAGTCTAAAGAAGGAATATGTGCAACTTGCTATGGAAGAGATCTTTCAAGAGGTAAATTAGTAACTATGGGAGAGGCAATTGGGATGATAGCTGCTCAATCAATCGGTGAACCCGGAACACAGTTAACGATGAGAACATTTCACGTGGGTGGAACAGCTCAAATTAAACAAGATTTTCAAGTTGTTGTTGAAACAGACGGCATTTTAAAAATAATTAACAAAAATTTGCTAGAAGATTCAAAGAAAAAACAAATTGTTATGGGAAGAAATACTCAGTTAGCAATAGAAGATAGTAATCGACAACAAATTGCACTTTATAAAATACCTTATGGAGCAAAACTTTTCTATCAGAATGATGAAGCAATCAAAAAGGGAACTAAAATTTGCGAATGGGATCCTTATACAATGCCGGTAATAGCTGAAAAAAGTGGAATAGCAAACTACGTTGACTTAATAGATGGGATATCACTAGCCGAAACAGTTGATGATGCAACCGGAATTACATCAAAATCAGTTATTGATTGGAGATCTCAATCCAAGAATACAGATCTGAAACCTAGGATCACTTTAAGGGATGAAAAAGGTAACGTAATTAAAAAAGCGGATGAAAATGAAGCTAGATATTATCTAGTTCCTGATTCAATTTTATCGGTCAAAGATGGCCAGAAAATTTTAGCTGGTGACGTAATCGCAAGATTGCCAAAAGAAACTTCGAAAACAAAAGATATAACAGGAGGGCTACCTAGGGTGGCAGAATTATTTGAGGCAAGGAAGCCAAAAGAAAGTGCTATTATTGCCGAAAATGATGGTGTCGTAAATTTTGGTAAGGAAATGAGAGGTAAATTAAAAGTATCAATTGAATCAAAAGATAAAGATGGAAAAGTTTCAAATTATTTAATTCCAAAAGGAAAACACACTAATTTTAACGAAGGAGAGAATATTAAAAAGGGTGAATATTTATTAGACGGTAGTCCAGCACCACACGATATTCTGAAAATTTTAGGTGTAGAACAGTTAACAGATTATTTTGTAAATGAAGTTCAAGAAGTTTATCGACTACAAGGTGTGGTAATTAATGATAAACACATCGAAGTAATTGTAAGACAAATGTTGAAAAAAGTGGAAATTAAAGATTCCGGAGATTCAAAATATTTAAAAGGAGAAATAATTGATAAAAATGAATTAGAAGAAGAAAACGAGAGTTTAATAAAAAATAAGAAAAAACCAGCTATCGTAGAAAGAGTTCTCTTGGGTATAACCAAAGCTTCTTTACAAACAAATTCGTTTATTTCTGCGGCATCGTTTCAAGAAACTACTAGAGTATTAACTGATGCAGCAATAAAAGGTAAAATAGATAAATTAAAAGGTTTAAAGGAAAATGTAATTGTAGGTCGATTGGTACCAGCTGGCACAGGTAGGGTTAAGAATAAATGGAATTATTTAGCAAAAGAAAAAGACAAAAAATATCTTTCTGAAAAGGCAATGGAAAAAGTTGCTGAACCTTCAATAACAGCAGAATAATAGCTTCCTTTTGTGTTATTAATTATTGACAATTTACCATTCAATTAGTATTTTACCGGAAATTTTATGGTTGGAAGTAGGGTTGATTAGCCTTAAACGCTGCCACAAAGTGTTGATCTACTCATACTTTTTCCATCCAAAAATTATATTAAATTATGCCAACAATTAACCAGTTGATAAAAAAACCAAGGATTAAACCAAAATACAGGAATAAAGTTCCTGCATTAGAACGGTCACCACAAAAAAAAGGAGTATGTATCAAAGTATATACAACAACACCCAAAAAACCTAATTCAGCATTAAGAAAAGTTGCGAGAGTAAGATTGTCCAATGGACATGAGGTAACCTGTTATATTCCAGGAGAAGGGCATAATTTACAAGAACACTCTGTTGTATTAATTAGAGGAGGTCGAGTTAAGGATTTGCCAGGAGTCAGATATCATATATTAAGAGGAAATCTAGATACACAGGGAGTAACAAATCGTAAACAACAAAGATCAAAGTATGGAGCAAAGAGACCCAAATAATAGAATATATGTCTAGAAAAAGAAAAGAATTAAAGAGAATTTTTTTAAAGGACGCAAAATATCAATCCGATCTAATATTAAAATTAATGAATTCAATAATGTACGATGGAAAAAAAACAATTGCTGAAAAAATTGTTTATGATGCTTTAAATAAATTGCAATCAAAAACAAAAGCAAAAGAAGAGCCAATTGATATTTTTGTTGCAGCAATAAACAATATTAAGCCTACTATCGAAGTTAGATCAAGAAGAATTGGTGGAGCAACCTATCAAGTTCCTGTTGAGGTTAAACAAAAAAGATCAAAAGCTTTGGCAATTCGATGGTTGGTTGATGCTTCCAAAAAAAGAAAAGATAAAAAAATGTCGGATAAAATTTGCTTTGAACTTTATGACGCATATCAGGGTAGGGGTTCAGCAATAAAAAAAAAAGAAGATATGCATAAAATGGCAGAGTCAAATAAAGCCTTTGCACATTTTAGATGGTAATTAATCATGGCTAGAACACACACTTTAGATAAATATAGAAATATTGGGATCATGGCTCATATTGATGCAGGAAAGACAACCACAACGGAAAGAATTCTATATTATACGGGCAAGAGTCATAAAATCGGAGAAGTTCATGATGGTGCCGCAACAATGGATTGGATGGAACAAGAACAAGAAAGGGGTATTACAATTACTTCAGCAGCAACAACTTGTTATTGGAGAGATCACAGAATTAATATTATTGATACTCCAGGGCATATCGATTTTACCATTGAAGTGGAAAGATCTTTAAAGGTATTAGATGGGGCCATTGCAGTATTTGATGGTGTTGCTGGGGTAGAACCTCAATCAGAACAAGTTTGGAGGCAAGCAGATAAATATAAGGTTCCACGAATTTGTTTTATAAATAAGCTTGATAGAACTGGAGCAGATTTTTTTAGATGTATTGAAATGATAAAAGATCGCCTTGGATCAAAACCATTAGTTATGCAAATACCGGTGGGAATAGAGTCTTCTTTCAAAGGTGTAGTAGATTTAGTTAAAATGAAAGCAGTTTTATGGAAAGAAGAAAAGCTAGGAGCAGAATTTGAATATGCAGAAATACCAAATGAGTTACAGGAACAGGCTAAAAAATATAGAAAAGAATTAATGGAAACAGCCGTAGAACAAGATGAAAAATTAATGGACGATTATCTAAATGGAAAAAAAATATCAGAGTCAGATTTAATATACTGTATTAGAAAAGGTGGCTTAAAATTTGATTTTGTACCAATATTAACTGGTTCAGCATTTAAAAATAAGGGAGTACAACCCTTATTGGATGCTGTGGTAGATTTTTTACCGAGCCCTAAAGACATAGGATCAATTAATGGCACAAAACCTAATTCAAAAGACGAAATTGAAAGAATATTTGATGATAAAGAATCATTTTCAGCTCTAGCATTCAAGGTTGCAACTGATCCTTTTGTGGGAACTTTAACTTTTATAAGAATATATTCCGGCACATTAAAATCAGGTACTGGAATTTATAACACTACTAAAGATAAGGAGGAGAGAGTTGGCAGAATGTTACTTATGCACGCTAATAACAGAGAAGATGTGAAAGAAGTTAATACAGGTGATATTGTGGCAATAGCAGGATTAAAATATACAATGACGGGACACACTTTATCTGACGAAGATAATCCAATTGTATTAGAGCCTATGGAATTTCCAGATCCAGTTCTTGAAATAGCTGTTGAACCAAAAACTAATGCAGACCAAGAAAAGATGGGGGAAGCTTTAGGAAGGTTGGCAAGAGAAGATCCGTCCTTTAGAGTGTCATCTGATGAAGAATCTGGTCAAACAATCATAAAAGGTATGGGCGAATTACATTTAGATATTATAGTTGATCGAATGAAAAGAGAATTTAAGGTAGAGGCAAATATTGGCGCACCTCAAGTTGCTTATAGAGAAACAATTTTGGGTAATGCTGAATTTGATTATATTCACAAAAAACAAAGTGGTGGAGCTGGACAATTTGCAAGAGTTAAGCTTTCAATAGAACCTCTAGAGCCAGGAAAAGGTAGAGAAGTCGAAAATAAGATTAAGGGTGGAGCTATTCCAAAAGAATTTATACCAGGAGTGGAGAAAGGAATAGAAAGTGTTTCAGATTCTGGAATTTTAGCTGGATTTCCAATTATTGATTATAAGGTAACTATAGTTGATGGCTTACATCACGATGTAGATTCAAGTGTTTTGGCTTTTGAAATAGCATCAAGACATTGTTTTAAACAAGTATGCACAAGGGCTTCTTTAAAACTTCTTGAACCTATTATGAGAGTAGAGATTGTTACACCAGAAGATTATATGGGAGACGTGATTGGTGATTTAAATAGCCGAAGAGGTCATGTTGGCGGGACTGAATCTCGAGGCAATGTAACAGTAATAACAGCTATGGTACCTCTTGCAAATATGTTTGGTTATGTAAACAATTTAAGATCAATGTCCCAAGGAAGAGCTCAATATTCAATGTTTTTTGACCATTATGAAAAAGTACCTCAAAATGTTCAGGAAGAAGTAACGAAAAAAATGGCTTAAAATATGAAAAAACAAAATATTAGAATTAAACTTAGAGCATACGACAACA
>Ga0208409_1000388_pt1 | contig 19495 bp, 22 predicted proteins | sample ETNtaG_29_FD_185784 | JGI IMG/M metagenome (GOLD analysis project Ga0208409, IMG submission 185784) | Marine microbial and viral communities from oxygen minimum zone, Eastern Pacific Ocean - ETNP201406SV201 (SPAdes) (version 2) | ecosystem: Environmental > Aquatic > Marine > Oceanic ...
AGACCATCATTGCGTTTCCACGCAGTGGAGTCATCCTGAAAAGATTCATGGAAGTAGGAACAGGTAAGGTCTTGATAAACTCACCGAATTTGATTAATTCTGTTGAGCGTACATTGATGTCCACAACCCTGCGCAGAGCATTTGATAGAGTTAACCGAAAAAGACGTACAAAACGATCGTGAATTATTTCCAGTGTAGGCATTCGTCCACGGATGATCCGGTCCTGAGCAGTCAGATCAAAAGAGACTATTTCTTCAGGATCATATTCCTCGTCATCATTTCCTTCTTCATCACTCACTACATCATCACCTGCTACTCCCTGCAGGAGCGCATCTACCTCGTCCTGTGACAAAACAGAACCCATGTTTTCCTTTTTTATAGATTTAGTTTTATTTATGAAAAGTGCCGGGGATTGTTGCCCTGGAACTTAAGCAGGATAACTATGCAAGTAGTGTTCAACTAAATAAAATGTGAGCTGATCCTTGTTTTTTTCTTAAAGACGTTCAGCCATGGGCTTGTAGCTACGCTCAGTTTGTCCGGTAAACAACTGACGCGGGCGGGCGATTTTTTGTTTAGGATCATCATGCATTTCTTTCCACTGTGCAATCCAGCCCGGAACACGTCCCAAAGCAAACATGACAGTAAACATATTAGTCGGGATGCCCATTGCCCGATAGATGATTCCTGTGTAGAAATCTAAAGTAGGATACAGTTTGCGTTCAATAAAATAATCATCCGACAACGCAGTTTCTTCCAGTTTAAGCGCAATTTCAAGAAACGGGTCATTAGTACCTAATTTGTTCAACAGCCTGTTACAGACATCTTTGAGTATACTGGCGCGCGGGTCTAAGTTTTTGTATACACGGTGACCAAAACCCATCAGGCGAAAATCCGATTTCTGATTTTTAGCCATCTCAATATATTTTGAAATTCCTGCTCCGTCCTCATGTATCTGCTGGAGCATTTGCACAACCTGTTGATTGGCGCCACCATGCAATGGCCCCCACAAAGCTAAAATACCTGAAGCCACAGACGCATAAACATTAGCCATACTGCTCCCTACAACCCTCACCGTAGAAGCACTGCAGTTTTGTTCATGGTCAGCGTGCAGGATAAGCAACAGTTCAAGTGTACGTTCAATTTCAGGATCCAATTCATAAGGTTCAGCAGGTACTGCAAACATCATATTTAAAAAGTTTGCACAATATGAAAGCTCATCTCTAGGATAAACAAAAGGTTGCCCTACACTTTTTTTATAGGCAAATGCTGCAATAGTAGTAACTTTAGCAATCAAACGAGCGGAATTTAATTCAAGGTTTTCAATTGACGCTTTTCCGGATGCTTCTACATAATAAGCTGAAAGTGAAGAAACCATGGATGAAAGAATCACCATAGGATGGGCGTTTTGTGAAAAACCATCGAAGAAGTGCCTCATATCTTCATGAATCATTGCATGCCAACTGACACGATCAGCAAAACTTTCTAACTGCAGTTTATTTGGCAGTTCGCCGTGAATCAGCAAATAAGCCACTTCCATAAAAGTCGACTTTGCTGCCAATTGTTCAATCGGATAACCCCTGAACTGTAATACCCCTTGTTCTCCATCCAGAAAAGTGATCGCACTTTCGCAGGAACCTGTATTGACAAAACCAGGGTCAAGAGTGATGTGTCCGGTTTTCTTACGTAAATCTGAAATGTCGATTGCTTTTTCGTTTTTTGTACCTGTCAAAACCGGAAGTTCCAAAGATTTACCGTCCGGTAGATTTAGTGTAGCCATTTCAGACATAATGAACCTTAATAGTTGTTAAATAATTGAGTCAAACTGTATGCCATTTTTCCAATTGTGCGAGAATCGCTTTTTGCGCATGCAACCTGTTCTCAGCCTGATCAAAAACGACTGATTGGCGCCCTTCAAGCACTTCATCAGTTATTTCCTTGCCCCTTTCAGCTGGTAAACAGTGTAGCACAAGCGCGTCTTTTGCTGCATATTTCAAAAGGTTTGAATTAATTTGAAAATCTCTTAAAACACGCTCCCTTTCCGCAATCTTATCTTTTTCCCCCATGCTGGCCCAGACATCAGTGTAGAGGACTTCCGCGTCATCCACAGCTTCCTTTGCAGAGTTAGTAACTTTGATGGTTGAAATGCCGAGTTCTTTTATTTCATTGACGTGTTTCATATCAGGCATTGTTTCATGCGCAGTTGCAATCCGTAAATCAAGCGGAATACGCGCGGCGAGATTTAACCAGGAAATAGTCATGTTATTACTGTCACCAACATATGCGATGCGCACATTATCGATTCGCCCCAGTTTTTCCTTGATCGTCAGCATATCCGACATCACCTGACAGGGATGGTTGAAATCAGTCAGCATATTAACTACAGGCACAGTCGCATGTTCCGCTAAATCCAATACCAATTGATGTGAAAATGTACGGATCAGAATTCCATCCACAAAACGTGACATAACTCTGGCGACATCACTCACGGTTTCTCTTTCGCCAATTTTAAAATCCTTCTCAGAAAGCACCATTGATGCTCCGCCAAGTTGAGCGATTCCTACCTCAAAGGAAAGACGTGTCCGTAAAGAAGGCTTATGAAAAAAGAGTCCAAAGGTTTTTCTCTGCAATAACTGCGGGCACTGACCTTCTTTTGTTTGCTGCTTCAACTCAACAGCAAGGTCAATATTATTACGTATCTCCTCACTTGTCCAATCAAGAATTGAAATAAAATCTCTTTTCATTTTTACAAATATCTTAAGTTCGACAAAATTTAATTGCTTCTACACAAAATAATAGCTAGCATAAAGTCTAACATTTTAGCAACAACATGTTAAGAGGAATCATGCATGAAATGAATATCCTGGTCACAGTTGCCGTGATTGCAGGTCTTTACGTCTCCATCTTTCTCGTAGCCGAGAAGGTTTTTATGCAAGACGAAGATTGAACCTCAGACTTTCCTTGAGGCTTTTCAACTTAGTTTTTGCCGGCATCCTGTTTTTAACAGGCTGCTCTTCATTTTCCGGCCCCGAACCTGCCGGACTTTCCCCTGCACAAGTCGAAACCCTGCGATTATCCGGAGGAGATTATTCTCTTTCCGGAAGGATCCTTTTTAAGCATCCTGAAGGAAAGCACAGCGGTGAAATGCAGTTGCAGATTTCCAGAGGCTCAGAATTAAAACTTAGTATTTTTACTCCACTGGTTGGTTCATTGATTTATGAACTGCGTGCCAGTTCCAAAAAGTTTTTGATCCTGAATTATCAGCAAAATAACTTCGTTCTTACTGAAAACAAACGGGAAGTCCGTCAAACATGGCTGGGGATGGATCTCACATTGACAGAACTAAAATGGCTGATCCTGGGTAAACTTCCTGAAAAAACTCCAGACTGGCAACGTAAAATTCTCCCAACCGGTGATTTACAGCTCATACAAGGCATTTCCGAAATACGTATTCGCTATAATATTTCCGGACAAATTGTGTCGATGCGGAAATCTCTCGATGGTTTGTTGGAGTACCGTGCCGCAATTCCGCTTTATCAAAAATATTATAATCTGCCGTTTCCAAGAAAAATCAGCATAGAGGACTATTCCGGAAACAACAAGTGGCTGATGGTCTTCAGTGAAATACAAACACCTGGAAAAGCATTGAAACCACTCGATTTCAACACACCACCTGAGATGCAGCCACTGCTGAGTGATCAGTAAATATTATTCCGTGTTCCGGATTCAATGATCTGTTTTCAGAATTCCGGATTCAATAATCCGTTTTCAAAACGTAAAACTTCCAGTTCTCCTGCTGGATTGAGCTGAAAAACTTTTCGTTGCGAAAGCCAGTCCGGTACAATCCTTAAAACTCCGGAAGATCCTTCCACCTTAATTTCCTGGTCAAGGTGGAAATGCCCCACAAAGTATTGATCAACTTCCGGAAGTACAGATTCGGCAAACTCCTGTATCTCTGCAGCTGGATAATGGACTTTATATTCTTGATTTGTGTTTACAAGCATTGTTTCTATCCGTCCAGCAATCCATCGTGCTAACGCTCCCGGAATCGCGCGAAAGAAGGCCTCAAAGATGCAGTTATGTGTCAAGGCTTTCCAGCGCAGATATTGACTGTCGTTATAATTTATCGTGTCACCGTGAATAAAAGCGTAACGTTTCTCCCCCCAGTTTAAAAACCAGTCGCTGTGTGACAAATGAGTAAACGGAATAATATTTTTCCAGCGATCAGTTAATTTGCGTGGTAATAACATCTCCCTGTTTCCCGCAATAAACACGACATTGCTGCCTCTATCCCGCAGACGTTCAAATCCTTTCATAGTCTCATGATGCAAGGCTGTCCAGAATTTTTGCGGTGCCAGCCATATCTTAAAAAGGTCACCTAAAAAAACCACAGTATGCGGATTTTCCAATTGTGACAGCATCTCAACAAATTCCTTTGCCGGCGTAATGCTCTCGTCCAAATGAGAATCTGCAACAATATACAGATTACCCTCCGGTTCAGGAACATTAATTGCGGCCATCCCTTTACTATTCATAAATGTAATATATAATGCTAAATCAGCTATTTATAAATTCTCATATTTTAGTTTTTATCGACCTTACCTAAAATAATCTACTGGATTTTTACTAAAGATAAAAGTATAATACTCAGGGTTTACCTTATAGCATTAATTAATCAAATTAAGTGGAATCGAGTTAGTCTATGCGTTTAGGAATTATTGGTGGTGGAAACATGGGAGGCGCGATCCTTCATGCTTTGGTAAAGGCAGAAGCAGTTTCTCCGGAAAATATTTTATTAATAGAGCCGGATAAAGAAAAACGCGATAATTTGACTAAAACAGCCAACTGCGTTTCTCAAGCGGAAATTGACGAAACTATACGCGGATATGACCTGCTTTTAATTGCGGTGAAACCGCAGGCAGCGACTCCGGCAATGGAACTGCTTGCCCAGTGGATTTTACCCCATCAACTGGTTATTTCAGTGATGGCGGGAATTTCACTTGAAACAATGCAGAGTGCGCTGGTACAGACAAAATTAGTACGGGTAATGCCCAATATTCCTACTTTGATTTCGGAAGGCATGAGCATCTTTTTTGCTTCAACCGAAGTTGATAAAGAGGAACGTGAATGGGTAAAGACTCTTTTTTCTGCATGTGGAAAGTGTCTCGAGGCAAAAGATGAAGACGCGATTGATGCCGCCACTGCGATTTCCGGAAGCGGCCCTGGATATTTATTTTACTTTGCAGAGCAAATGACCGCATCAGCGAAGTCACTGGGGTTTTCAGAAAAAGATGCCCAGTTACTTGTGCAAAATACTATTCGCGGCGCAACCCTGCTTTGGGAATCACAACAGGTTTCTCCGGAAACCCTGCGGCAACAAGTTTCATCTCCGGGTGGAACAACACTGGCTGCGCTAAATCACTTTCAGGAGAATAATGTTGGAGAGTCAATCAAAGACGGAATCCAGCTGGCTTATAAACGGGCCAAAGAACTTTCTTCATAATTATATTTAAATATTCAGCTTCTTAAAAAAACATGGCTTGTGTAATTATAGTCGGCACTCAGTGGGGTGACGAAGGCAAAGGTAAAATTGTGGACTTACTCACAGAGCGTGCAGATGCAGTTGTGCGTTATCAGGGTGGGAATAATGCCGGACATACAGTGATGTTCGGCGACAAGACCTTCGTTACACACCTTGTGCCTTCAGGAATCCTGCGAAAAACTACCTCCGTTCTCGGAAATGGTGTTGTCATCGATTTGGCTGAGTTGATTAAAGAAATTGAAGAACTAGAGCAAATGGGAATTGCTGTCCAAAATCATCTGCACATCAGTGACCGTGCACAACTCGTGATGCCTTGGCACAAAACATTTGACCGTCTCGGAGAAGAACAAAAAGGTAAGAATAAAATTGGTACTACTGGTAGAGGAATTGGACCTGCTTATAAAGATAAAATCGGACGTTCAGGAATACGAGTTGGAGATCTACTGGATCTGGAACATTTCAGAAGTCGTCTGGAAGTCCTAGTTGGTGAAAATAATCAACTGCTGGAGCACTTATATAAGTCAGCAGAAACGCCTTTTTCCGCTGAACAAATATTTGCAGAATTTACTGCTTATCTGAAGAAGCTCAAACCATACATTTGCGACACACCACTGCTCGTCAATCAGTTAGTTGAGCAGGGTAAAAACATTTTATTTGAAGGAGCTCAAGGTACATTTTTGGATGTTGACCACGGGACTTATCCTTTTGTAACTTCCTCCAACACCTTAGCCGGAGGCGCATGCGCCGGTGCAGGAATCGGCCCGACACGTATCACAGACGTTTTAGGCATTGTCAAAGCCTACACTACACGTGTCGGAAGCGGTCCTTTTCCGACAGAATTGTTTGATAAAGACGGTGAATTACTACAGTCCGAAGGGCAGGAATTCGGCGCAACCACAGGACGTCCCAGAAGATGTGGCTGGTTTGATGCATTACTTGTGCGTCAGGCTGTGAGGCTCAATGGAGTTACCGGTATGGCAATTATGAAACTTGACGTGCTGGACAAATTTGAAACACTCAAAATCGCAGTGGCTTATCGTTTGGCAGATGGAGAGCTTACGGAAGATCTTCCAAGATCCCTAGAGAATGTGACTCCTGTGTATGAAGAAATGCCTGGTTGGAACTGCAAAACTGCGGGCATCACGGACTATGATCAACTTCCTCCGGAAATGCTGGCATATCTTGAGCGCTTATCAGGACTTGTGGGGGCGCCAGTTTCAATCATTTCTACCGGTCCTAAACGTGAAGAATCAATTGTTTTGAATCCTGACCAGTTATGGCTATAATTTAAATATTTTGCATGGTATGAGATTATGATAAAAAGAATTATTTTAATAAGTCTTGTAGCTGTTTTTGCCTATTATGCGGGGATCCAGGGAATTACTCCGGGAAATATTACAGATTGGTTTGAAGGTAATAAAATTACTGAAACATTAAAAAGTACTCTCAGCAAAACACTTGAACTTGCTGAAGAGAAACAGGTTGCAGAAAAAGCCGGAAATCTCATTGATGATTTAAAAGAAAATGTTTCCGACTGAATATTGCATTTAAAATTTCATAACATCGCGTCCACAAATCTCTCCATCTTCGCGGAACGTGAACCCTTAACAAGCACAACATCTTTTGACTGCAGCTCTGCTTTGAATGCGGGCAGTAATTCTGCTAATTCATTAAAGTGTCTTGCAGCTGTTTTTTCCCCTCCTGCGTTTTTCCAGCCTTCCAGGTAAAACTCTATTTCCTCTCCGCCAAGTCCGTACATCTTCTCAACACCACAGTTGAACATAGTATTCCCAACTTGACGGTGAAACTCCGGACTTGAATCTCCCAGTTCCGCCATCGCACCGCAGACTACAATTTTACGGCGCTCCGGAAACATCTTGTTTAGATTTTCGAGTACACTCTGAAAGGACGACGGATTGGCATTATACGTATCATCAATCAATATCCAATCATCCATGTTTATCTGCTGAAAACGACCTTTGACAGACAAATCAAGGGAGCTTGACGCTATCTGCAGTTCTGAAACCGCTACTCCTTCCAAATGCAATAGTGTCAAAGCCAAAATCAGGTTCTGCTTTAAAAGCGGACTGTCGATTGAAGTTTCAAACTCTTCCTCAAAAAGGCGGAACTTGTTTAATCCAGCCGGAGATTTTTCTGAAAGCTGAGCTGTTTTTATAATGCTGACTCCTGCCTTTGCTGCAGCCTCTTCCACTATTTGCTGATGCAGTAATGAATCCGGAATAACAACATTGCTTTCGGGATTCATGCCTGCGAATAATCCGGATTTTTCTTTTGCGACTCCTGCTGTACTCCCTAGGAACTCCAGGTGGCTTTCTCCGATATTGGTAATAATTCCTGCTGTCGGCTGGACAATATTTGACAATTCCGCAATTTCTCCAAATTGGTTTGTGCCGATTTCTATGATCCACCACTTTGCTTTCTGAACTGCGCTCAGGATGGTCAAAGGGACGCCTATGAAGTTATTATAATTTCCGGGGGTTGAGTAAGCTTGAGGGTCGATATAACGACATAAACCGGCGAGAATATCTTTGGTTGATGTTTTTCCATTACTTCCGGTTATTGCCAGAACTTTTCCGCTGAACTGCCTTCGAACATCTGCGGCCCATTCCCGCAATGCTTTATTAGGATCCGAAACTAAGATGCACGGTAAATCACGGTTTCTCAAAGTTTGCGGGATATTTTCCGGAATGGCTACAATCCCGCAGGCTCCTTTTTCCAGTGCTTGAGGGATATAATGATGTCCGTCCGTATTTTCACCTTTGATGCAGAAAAACAAATCACCGTCTTTCAGTGTCCGTGAATCAATACTGAAACCTTTCACCAAATTATTTTCGCTAATATTCTCTGCGTTAGCATTTAATAATTGCTTCATTTCTCCAAATGTATATAATTTTGTCATACCATTTATTTTATAATCAATCAGTAGTGAAAGAAAACATGGACTTAGAAAGACAGTTTGAAGCTGCTTTTTCCAGCATCACATTGGACAATGGACAACCCCTCGTCAGCGTAGAGCCGGAAATCGTGCATGGCTGTGTGGTTAATAACGATTTTGCTAAAATCACGCTTATTTTACCGGATGATTCTCCTTTGCGCGGTTCGCTGCCTGCACAGGTAGAAGCAGAAATAAAAAAAATAGAGCAGATTGAGAGAGTCGCGATTGAAGTTTTAGCGGTTCCGCCTGAAAACAATGAATCCTCACAATCACAACCTGCACAACCTGCACAGGCTACACCGCAACAACCACAACGTACAGCATACCTGCAAAATTATGAAGCTGTAATTGCGGTGGCAAGTGGAAAAGGAGGTGTTGGCAAATCAACTGTTTCGGTTAATTTAGCCCTCGCACTTGCTCAAAAAGGTTATAAAGTCAGTTTGTTTGACGCGGATATTTACGGACCAAGTTTGCCTATCATGACCGGACGCAGAGGAGAAAAACCTTCTGTGTCAGAAAATCGTTTGATTCCGCTTGAATCATTTGGAATGCATACTTTGTCTATTGGAAATCTTGTTGAAGAAAATGACGCGGTTATCTGGCGCGGCCCTATGGTTCACCAGGCGCTTGAGCAACTGCTGCGTGATACAAACTGGCCCGGCGGTGATTTTATGATCATTGACCTGCCTCCCGGCACCGGAGACGCGCAGCTTTCTTTATCACAGTTATGTGAACTTACGGGAGCAATTATTGTTTCCACCCCTCAAGATGTCGCGCTGATTGACGCAGTAAAGGCTGCGCAAATGTTCAGCAAAGTCGAAATTGACATATTAGGGATTGTCGAAAATATGAGCTTTTTCACCTGCCCCAAGTGCGGTGAAGAAACTCCAATCTTCAGCAGGCACGGTGCTGAAGAAGCCTGCCAGAAACTGGAAGCACCTTTCCTAGGCGCCATCCCCATTGAACTTCAGGTGCGTAAAGGTGGAGATGAAGGAAAACCGCTGATGGCAAGCAACCTCGACTCACCTGCTACCACGGCATTTAATAATATTGCCGATAATCTGGTAAAAGTTTTAGAAGGTGAATAGTTCTTCAAATAATGAGTAATAAAGTCAAATACCAATTGACTTTTTAGCCCTCTCTGATAATATTTAATGTCCCCCTTGTGGGTCGGTAGCTCAGCTGGTAGAGCATCTGACTTTTAATCAGGTGGTCCGGGGTTCGAGCCCCCGCCGACCCACCAGCATTTGGAACGTATTACTTCAATATCATAAAGTGTTACTGAGGTAATTGTTGCAATTATGTTGCACTTGCTGGAAAGGTTTTCTCAACTTTCAAGGCCCTTTACTTCCAAAATCCCCCCTCGTCAAGTCCAGAATTATCAGGCATTGAAGCGTTTTAATACGTCAACTTTCAACGTTTAATTGCAACAAAATTGCAACATATTTTGGATTGCTCAAGTTAAAGCACTAATATACCTACACAAATATGTTATTGCAATCTGATTATAAATCATATTGCCATTAATTGTAAACTGTAGTATCTTATATTGTATAACAATTACTAGAGGCATTATGGCAACAATCCAAAAACGTAATGGTGTTAACGGGAAAGAGACATACACCGTTACTATCCGTCTTAAAGGAGTAAATTCCCAGACAGCTACCTTTGATCGACTGACTGATGCAAAAAGGTGGTCAGCAAGTACAGAGTCTTCTATTCGGGAAGGGCGATACCTTCACGCAGTGGAAGCAAAGAGGAATACTCTAGCTGATGTCATAAATCGTTATCTTAAAGACCCAACCGTCAAACAGATAACTCGTGATGGCTACCGCCCTTTTTTGCTGTGGTGGAGGGAAGAAGCAGGATATCTTAAACTACACGACCTTACACCGGCAAAGATATCTCTACTTCGTGATAAGTTGAAAGATACACCTATTCAAGCAAAAAAACAGGGAGGGCAGATCAAGGTTCGCACTGCTGCAACATGTAACAGGTACCTAGCTGCTCTTTCAAGCATACTTAGTATTGCATGGCGTGAATGGCAGTTGATAGAGGAGAACCCCTGTAAAAAAGTGAGAAAACTACAGGAGCCCAGAGGAAGAACTAGGTTTTTATCTGAAGAAGAACGAGAACGACTTCTCCTCGCATGTAAAGATTCCGAAAGCCGACATCTGTACCTCGCTGTTCTGCTTGCTTTGGCAACAGGAGCAAGGAAAAAAGAAGTTTGGGATCTTTCCTGGAACGATGTCGATCTGATAAACGGTATGGTGACCTTTAATCGGACAAAAAACGATGAGATACGTTCTATACCTTTGGCTGAAGGTGCCCTTGAGATGCTCCGAGACCATAGTAAAATTCGACGAATCGATACAACCAAGGTCTTTCCTTCCAAATCCAATCCAAAACAAAGTATCTTGTTAGAGAGGCCATGGAGAACAGCATTAAAAAATGCTCAAATTGAAGATTTCAAGTGGCATGACCTTCGTCATAGTGCTGCTTCATATTTAGCAATGAGCGGAGTTTCATTGCTCAGCATAGCAGAAATCCTTGGACACAAGACATTACAGATGGTTAAACGTTATTCTCACTTAAGCCAAGATCATCTCCGCGATGAAATTAATAAGATGGCAAATAACTACAAGATGTAACTGGCATGACTTCAAAACTTAAAGCTAAATCTCAATTAAGACATCAAATGACAGAAGAAGATCGTCAAAGAAATGACAAAGAAATGGAGAACTGGGCTGTTGAACACGAAAGAAGGAAAGAAGAAGGATATTTTCCAAAAGGGGTTGAAAGCGAAGAAGGGAAAGGATGTTGGGAATCCATGTGCTTCGTACTGAAGTTTGAATGGAATTATTCCCAAAATCGCCACCAAATCATGGAGTCTGGTATTTCTGAAGAAGATGAACTTATCCGTATTCGTCATAGTTTGGCTGATTTTCAGGACTCGCCTCCAAACCTGCCTAAATCAGAAATTTGTGTTATTGAAGGGGCCTTCATCGCTTCAGCCACATATCTTTGCCGCCGTATCGGTAACCCTATCCCTCAATCAGTATTCAAAAAAAAGCATTCACAATCGGGTAAATTAAGAAGTCCGATCACATATTTTATAGATATTAAAATTAAGTCTGGAGAGCAAATTTGGCAAAAAGCATGGTCTGAGCTTAGGGATAAAATTGCAGACGATAAAAATACAAAAACAGAAGATTTGACGCTCCACACTTTCGGAGAAAAAGACGTTTATCTAAGGCGTAAGATTGAGAAAACATCAAATAAACATTCCATTGAATATAACGAAGATGGTGCACTTACCATCAAAACAGTAACCCGCCAAGACTTTGGACGTATGTTTCGACATGCAAAAGAAAAGTCGGAGTCGTCGGAGACTCCGCAGTAACTCCGATTATAATAATTTATAATTATGGCAGTGGTGCAAAAAAGCACCATCAATCCCTATTAACTCTATCAGGATTATGCCATGGAAAATACCCCCACACAACTTGTACCTCTAGCACAATTTGAACGAAGTGGACGCAGCCCCGTAAATATGCGGTGGCTTATTTTTCACGAAAAAGAAGCTCTACAGGAAAATGGTGCCATTGTACGCTTTGGATCATCTCGTTGGCTTGTAGATGAAATCCGATTAATTGAATGGCTCTGCAATAACGGATCATCTTTCAACACACCCAGTCGTAAAATTAACTGAGGCATTAACGCACAAAGGCCAGTCTCCACCACCCAAACGGAAAGACCAACCTTTGAACACTTTGCCAAGAATTGAACCTTCATTTTATTCCACCCTTGCGAAAGTCTCAAGGCCTTGGAGGAAAAAATGTTATGTATGAAAATTTTATTAGAGCCATCGAGGCCAAAGGAATAACACCACCAGCTGAAATAATTGCTGATGGAGAAATACATCGTTTTGATTCAGATCATTCTGGTAAATCAAACGGAGCATATGTCTTACATTCTGACGAACCGCAATCTGGTTGGTTCAAATGCTGGAAGACAGGTACAGAAAATAATTGGAGCAGAGGATATTCTGAAACTGATCCTGTGAAAAAAGAGCAATTCCAAAAGCTCATTAAACAACGGACTCAGGAACGCACAGTAAAGATTCTCGAACTTCAAAAAAATGCAGCTATAAAAGCATCCACAGAGTACCAAGATGCCAAGCCTGCTGATCCAGACCATCCCTATCTTAAAAGGAAACAGATAAAGCCTGTAAAAGGTCTAAAACAAGACCCAACTACGGGAGACCTCATAGTTCCTATTTATTGCAAAAATGGGAATATCATTAGTCGCCAAACTATTAACAAAGAAGGAGATAAGTATTTCCTGAAAGATGGACAAACTAAAGGAGGATATTTTGATTTTGGAGAAACAACAGAGAATATTGTAATTTGCGAAGGATTTGCCACTGGAGCAAGTATATTTGAAGCAACAGGATACAGAGTCCGATGTGGATTCAACTGTGGAAACCTCAAAGAAGTAGCCATAATTTCAAGAGACGAATATCCCAAAGCACATATCATTATTGCAGGAGATGACGACCATAACACAAAAGGCAATCCAGGGCGTATTAAAGCAATAGAAGCTGCTTCATCAATAGATACCTCAGTTGTGTTCCCTGACTTCGGAGAGAATCGCCCAGAGAAAGCAACGGACTTTAATGATCTGCATTGCCTGAATGGTCTGGATGCTGTCAGGAAGTGTTTTGAGACTATTCCGGAAACCATGAAAATATCCCTTGCAGATACCGGACTTGAAGAAAGACAGAAAAGAAAGATTAACAAATGGTTAACTCCCAAAGAAATAAAAGCAGAGCTCCTACCAGTAGATAAACTTAAACCTAAATTGATACCAGAACCCCTCAGAGATTGGCTTGAAGACATAGCACACCGGATGCAAGTCCCACTTGATTTTTCAGCATCGGCTTGTGTTGTTATGCTTTCCTCAATTATAGGAACACGGCTTTCCATACGACCGAAGAAAAGCGATTCATGGCGGGTCATCCCTAATCTGTGGGGGTCTTTGATTCAGAGACCTTCACAGCTAAAAAGTCCACCAGTACAAGAAGTTTTCCGTGTGCTGGATAAATTGGAAGCTGAATCATTTAAACAAAATGAAGATGCTGAAAAAATATATCAAAATGAGAACCGCAAATTTGAAATGAAACAGAAAATTTATGAAAACAATTTACGCAAAGCATTTAAGAAAGGGGATCAAATTGAAATTGGAAGCGCAGAAAATGAGCTTGAAAGCTTGGAAGCAAAACCACCGGAAAAACCACAAATCAGACGTTTTCAAACGCAAGACGCAACGCCAGAAAAATTACAGGAATTATTGAGTGAAAATCCTCAGGGAATTTTAGTATTTAGAGATGAATTAAACGGTTTTCTGATGAGCTTAGAAAAGGAAGGACACGAGACCGCACGAGCTTTTTATCTTGAAGGATGGAACGGCGGAGGAAGTTTTACCCAGGACAGAATCGGCAGAGGAACAATTCGATCAAATTTAACTTGCATTTCTCTTTTTGGCACAATCCAACCCGCAAAAATTATTCCGCATATCAGAAAAGCAAAATCTGAAACAGGAAACGATGGACTTTTTCAACGCTTTCAAATTACTGTTTATCCTGACTCAGTAAAGTGGAACTACATCGACAAAGCCCCCAATTTGACTGCACAAGGCCGAGCTTTCAAACTTATTCGCAGATTAACAGAAATGAACCTCAGAGAACTTGATTGCGTACAGGGAGAAGCAGACGGCATTCCATACTTGAGATTTTCAGATGACGCCCAAGAACTTTTTGAGGCATGGATTAAGGTACTTGAAACGGAAAAACTGAATAACATAGACGAATCTTCCTCACTGCTTGAGCATTTTGGAAAATACAGATCACTCATGCCAAGCCTTGCACTTATATTTCATTTGCTGGACATCGCTGACAGCAATAAAATAGGAAACATTTCACTTCTAGCTGCAACACAAGCGGCACAGTGGTGCGAATATTTAGAATCACACGCACGGCGAATTTATGGCATGGCTGAAGATATAACCGCAAGGGCTGCGGGTAGTTTGTCAAAGAAAATAAAAGCCGGAAAACTTGAAGATAATTTCACTGCAAGGGAGGTACACCGGAAAGGGTGGGAATTGCTCACTGAAATTGAAATAGTAAACGAAGCTCTTACAGATTTAGTAGAGGTTAATTGGTTACGAGAAATTCCAATATTACCATCCGAAAAAGGCGGGCGGAAAACAATAAAATATCAAATTAATCCTGATTTAAAAAAATCTAAAAACCACAATACACCTAACTGACAAAACCGACAAAACCCACTTTTTGATAGTTCTGTCAGTTTTGTCAGTTCATACACTAGGCATATCTGAGAAAAATATTATGAATTGGTTTGAATGGAAACCAGAAAGAAAAGAGAGACAAAAACCTAAAAAAAAAGGAGAGCAGAAAGAGACCGCTCCAGCTTCATATCTTGGTATGTCAACCAATCAAATAATTACAACTCAAAGATTAAAATTTTACTGGTCTGTTCTAGGAGACTGCATTGAAGGCCGGAAAGCCTTTGTATTCAGATGCACAGACTCGCAAGAAGCTGAGGAGCTGAAGATACTGACCTTCTCCCTTGTTTCTCAGATCAATGACAGATGGAAAGTAGATCTTAATGGTTTGGAGTTGAGAGCGGAGCCGCCTGCGGGAAAGGAGGGGGGGGTAAAAGGATTGGAATATAGCTGCTTAGAAAAAACTACATAATTGAGATAATGTGCTTAATTAGTTTGCATCCAAATTTCTGCTTCCTCTGGGGAAAAACCTCTTCGGATCAGATCCTCCTTCATTGGGTCTGATTTTATTTCTGATGCCTGTGTAGTACTTTGGGGTTGCACTGCTTCGGTAGAATTCTTCAAGCTCATCACCAATGGTTCCAATAGTCCTTCCTCCGTAAGTACCTTGACTGCCTGCTGGTCCCTGCTGGACAACTTTGGGAATTGTTGAGAGTTTGTTGTTTTGTTTGCCATATCCTGCATCCTTTAAAATTAATGTAAATTACTCCTCATTTAGTTTGTTCTGTATTCAGTTCGGGGGATTCCGGCATCTGGTCCGGTTGTTCGTTTTGTGGTGTCGAAAAGACCTTGTAAAAAGGCTTCAAATTCCGGCCTGTCAGAATCTCGTAAGCTTTCTGCGAGCCTTCCTCCGGCTCTTTCTGAAATCCCAAGTAAGTAACTTTCGCCATTTTTACTCTCCGTCCAATTGTTCTGTTACTTCATCATTGGTCTGATCTAACTGAGGGATAATATTTTGGAAGGTACTGGAGAGAACTGGGTCAGATTTTAATTCCTGTAGTAATTGAGAATCAGTCATTTTACTGACATTTAACTGGAGATGATTTATGCTTTTTACATCGTTCCAGCGGTTGGGATCTCTATTTTTTAAGAAGAATATTTGCGAAACAGGATTACCATTCATCGCATTTTCATAGAGAGCATTCGTGACATCTGCGAGCCCTGAAGCAGAACCTTTTTTATATGACTCACCTAATTCCGAATATTCTGCTTTCTTTGCATGCCACCACGTCTCAGAGAAGCCTAGAGCATCACAAATTTGCTTCTGGCTCAAACCTCTTGCAGCATGGTGCTCAATCTGCTCCAGGAGGTCCTGAGTAACCTGACGTGGCTTTGGTCCGCGCTTCATTTAAATTGCCAGTGTGATAATGCAAATGTTTTCAGTTATTATTGTATATCTGCACTAGGCAAAAGTAAACAATTTTAAACCATACAACTCGCAATTCAAACCGTAGGGAATACCACATATTCCAACCACTTATTCGAGTCTATTTGCGCGTTATCGTTGCGCACGATGGGAACTCCATTATAACCAGAGGGTTGTCTGACTGTGAAGAATTAGTGGGGGCATCTAAGCACAAATGCGACTAACTACTTTATGTATCAATGGGTGGGGCCGTTACGTTCCCGGGGGCCTATATACTGAGCCTCACCCCCCACTCACTCATCAAGTTCAGGCAGCTCCTGCATCTCAACCAAGCCGGTGTACAGCACCTCATCTGTGACCTGACTGACGCTCATGCCAGTACGCTCTGACATGGCCACAAGGGTGCGCTTGATGTCTGCATCGACGCATATACCGTCAGGAGGATAACGACAATTGTTTTTTGAGGTTTCGAACGAGGGCACTACCATTGGGAGCATAACCGTCTGCTCCCGCTGTTTTTGAGTACTCGAGCGTGACCGGAGCGCCGCCCACATAGATCAGCAATTCTTCCCGTAATCCTGCTTTCTGAATTTCTTCAATACTGGTTTTTAGCATCGGCATGGTGGTGGTCAGGAAGGCACTCATGCCCACGGCGTCCGGCTTATGTTCCTGAATCGCTTCGACGAAGCGTGCCGCGGGGACATTCACGCCCAAGTCGATCACCCCGAAACCTGCGCCCTCAAGCATGACGTTGCACAAGTCCTTGCCGATATCGTGAATATCGCCATGAACGGTGCCCATCACAAAGGTGCCAAGCAGTTCAATTCCCTGCTCGGCAATGAGTGGTTTGAGGATGTCCATGGCGCCTTGCATAGCTTTGGCGGCAATCAGCATTTCAGGTACAAAATAGGTACCCCCCTCAAACAGCCGCCCGACTTCCTCCAGCGCCGGGATCAATCCGTCGAAGAGGATTTCGTTGGGCGCCATTCCCAATTCCAGCAATTCATCTGTAAGCGTTCGTACCGGCTCAGACTTGCCTTCGATCGTCTGGTCGTATAACTGATCCAGAAGTTCTTCCTTCTGTTCTGATGCACTCATTGATTTTTTCGTTGGGGTTATCCACGTCTAGGGCGCCGAGCCTTTTTCGTGGTTGGAGCATCCTGCACAAGACTAGCCGGTTCCGGATTCAAATCCTCCGGTTTCAGAATTTCTTCCATCGACAGTGGATATTGGCCATATTCCTGAGCTGATTCGAACGTGGCGATGATATTTTCCGGGGGGACGTCCTCTCCGATGTCATGACAGACCGAGAGGAAATAACCTCCTCCACGACCCAGGTCATGAATCCGCTTTGCAACGTCATAACGTACTTCCTCAACCGTAGAAAAAGGCAGCATCTGCTGCACGTCAATGGCTCCGTGAAAACAAATCCGGTCTCCAAATATTTCTTTCATGGCATAGGTGTTCATGCCCATTGCTGAGGTCTGAATGGGATTCAGGATGTCCACTCCCATCTCGATAAAATCCTCAATGACCGGAACCACGGAGCCATCGGTGTGATACATGAACTTCACATCGGCCTGTCCTTTGATGTGGTCGATCAGGTCTTTCAGGCGCGGTTTGATCACTGAACGGAAAGTTGCAGGTGAAATCAGCATGGCGTTCTGGGCCCCGACGTCATCGGTGAAGTAGACGACGCGGACGTATTCACCAACTTCCTTGAGGTACCGGGTCCAGGCTTCCTTGTAGAACCAAAGCAGTGTGTCTAATAACGCTTCAGCAAAAGGAAGGTTCTGTACCAGATCCGCAAAAAATCCATCATACCCCCTGATCTGAAGAGCCTTGGTCAATAACCCACCCTTGATGCTGTCGGCGACAATGACGTACTCGGTATTTTCGTGCCAGTGACGTGCCTGTTCCTTCAGTCCGGTGAACATCTCAGGATTATGAGGATCGGGCCACGGGAAGCGGCCCAGTTCATTTATGCCCGCGCCCTTGAGTGGAGAGTCGAATAGACTGAAAGCGTTCAGCATGTAGACCCATTTGATGCCCCACATGTCACGATACGCGTTTTCACCTTCGACTTCCCGGATCCCAACCCAGTTCGGCACCAACCAGCGGAAATCGATGTTGAATTTCTGCAACAGTTTCTCGTCCGGAAAAACGTTCTGCACCATGCGGTCCAGAATTTTGTCATGGTTCTTCAATTCCGGATCCTTCAGATATTCAGCCAGTCTGGTATACGCCTTTCGGTGCAGAGAACCGACGTGTCTGCCTATGTCAATGGGAACCCTATCGGGTTCACGGTGATTGACCGCGGCTTCGAACCTTTCACGTGGAGTCAGAATTCCCTCCTTGATGTTTTGAGTTGGAAAATTCTGTTGTTTAAATTAAGTGACAAGGAGTTCAGCATCAGGACAGCCTTTAAGTACAAGATGTCTGATCTCGTCCGGTTTGAAAGACTTCAACTCGATTTCTTCTTCCGGACCAAACTGTATTTCTATGTGATTGTCATCCGGATCGAAAACGTTGACCTGCCGGATCCCGACTTCCGGGACAAGGGTAATCTGGTACGGCACGTTGTTTTTGCGAAAGTGTTCCAGGAGTATCTGCATTCCGGAGGCACTGAATGCCATGTGCTCCATTCGGATGTCCTGAACATGTTGAGGATCCTTTATTTCTACCAGATGTACCTGGGGAACTTCACGACAATACAGCCAGGTTCCTCTCGAGGAGAATGGTGGGCGCCATCCAACTTCTAATCCCAATATGTTGGTATAGAAATTCTTCAAATTATTGTGATTTACAGTTAACAGGGTCACATGGTTAAGGCTTTCAAGAGGCATGGTTTTCTTTGGTAGAGGGTTTGTGAAATCAGACTTTTTGCAAAGTCAAAAGTTTTAATCAGACAATCTTTGAATCCTTTGGAAGAGTGACATAAACAAGAACTTTGTATAAGAGGGTGTCTGACTGTGAAGAATTGGTGGGAGTTATTCACAATAGACGATGTAGAGTTAAGAACAAACTAGTGTGGTTACTCACAGCAGTCACTACTGTAAGTAGAAAAATAAAAACACATTTATCATCTATCCTCTAAATTTATATATTCTAAATAAGAGTAAATATAGTAAATAAAAGGATTATGAATATTAATGTGATAAAACCTATAGTGATAAAAAAATACTTTCTTAAACTACTTGCTTGTCCCATATGCAAATCCCTGAATAAAATCAAAAGATTAAGAATTAGTAAAGAAACTCTTTAACTC
>Ga0208409_1000404_pt1 | contig 19084 bp, 20 predicted proteins | sample ETNtaG_29_FD_185784 | JGI IMG/M metagenome (GOLD analysis project Ga0208409, IMG submission 185784) | Marine microbial and viral communities from oxygen minimum zone, Eastern Pacific Ocean - ETNP201406SV201 (SPAdes) (version 2) | ecosystem: Environmental > Aquatic > Marine > Oceanic ...
CAACGATTGAGGTAGGAGTTGGTCAACCCAAGGGCAATACCAAGTTCAGAAGCCAGGTGGCGCTGACTGATATCACTCTTTTCTTCTACTGTATTAAGCAGCTTGAGTGTCAGTTGATCCTCTTTTTGCAACCCTCTCTCCAGACTCGCTCAATTGTTCAGATTATGAACATTTACCATGTTTTTATATGTTATTCAAGTTTATTCTTGACATCCGTTCATGTTCTTACAATGAGAATCAGATGGTATAGAGTAAAATCATGAGTCCGGTTATTAAATCTGGTAACCCCCTTGTAACTGAATGTGGTCATTCTCCTATTTTAGCAAGAGTCTCTGCAGGCGTTGCTTGAGCTGATGCTGTTTTCTCGGATCCTGTGTTTTTCCAAGGAGATCTTCGTAGAGAGATTTTGCATCCTCTCTTAAACCTGCCTGTACAAGTGCTTCGGCAGCGCGATAACGGGCACTCTGCCCCCACTGGTCGTAGCCCTGACCTAAGAAAAGGGCAGACGAGAGGTAGTACTCAGCGGCGCTGATGTATTGATTAAGGGCAGAGAGTGAATCGGCCTTCCAGTAGAGGACCTCACGCTGGTGATCCGGATCTGTAAGCCTGCTCTCAAGCCGGGCAATGAGATCAACAGCCTCCTGGTGACGCTCAATTGTCTGCAGATCAAATATAATCTGAAGAAGCCGATCACCCAGTGGCTTGTCGATCTCATTGTGTTTTTTTATCAGTTCTACAACCAGTCTGACTGCCTCTGTACTCTCTCCGGAATAGAGAGCGAGCCTTGCCTTGTGGAGAAGCCAGGCGGCAGGAGTAATACTATCTGGGGCTTGCTCGATGTTTTGAATCAACCTTGAGGCACGATTGAGATTACCCTCCCTAAAAGCCTGAGCCGAAAGGTCAGTTCTGATTGAGGGAGGAAGCGTATCAAGTTCTCCCACTCCGGTCTGGGTGTTGAAGAGCCGATAAAGCAGAGTCTCCAGTCTGGAGTCGATAAGAGATTGAGCAAGCGCTGCGGTCGCTTTATCCTTCACTTCATCACTCTCACTGTTTTCAACAAGCTGGGCATATATGCCTCTTGCGGCAAGCGGAAAATCGGGAGCTAACGTCTCCGAGAGCGCCCACCATGCTTCATCTTCCCCCTGGAGGAGGCCTGAACGATTGCCCATCTCTTCTGCCAGCTCACGATAACCCTCCAGAAGATCAAGCACCCCAACTCCGACCATCTGGTCTGGACGAACTGGCGCTGTCTGGTTAAGTGCCTTTTCGATAGCCTCCACTCTTAATGGGTTGTTACCCCCGGTTTTTGCCGCCTCGGCAATGGTGGCCCACACCTCATAGCGAAGTGAGGGATATTCCTCCAACTCCTTCTCAAGCTTGAGCAGGCCGTCTATCGCCTGGTTGGGGGTGTAGTTACTGTTGCGAAGGCGGGCAATAATTCTCAGAAAACGACCAAGGAAAGTCTGATCTGAGGCTACCTCAACTGCGGCCAGGCCCGGCTCATCGGCGATAAGAAGAAGACGGGCATGGAGTTGGCGCCACTCGGGGTCATCGGGCCTCAACTCAATCTGGTAACGGATCATCGCTACCCGAGCATCATTAATCAGCCCATCGGCAATAAGGGCATTGATACTCAGTCGGCGCCAGTGTGAGAGCTCTGCCGGAGTACCCTGACCTCCAAAGAGAAGTGCTCGTAATACTTTGCGCGCCTCCTCTCCCTTCCCCGCCTTTAGCCAGGCAACGACAGCGAGCGTCTTCAGCACCTTTTTCTCTGCAACACTTATTCCTTTGGGAAGTGTTGAGAAGAGAAGTGCTGCCTGTTCCCACTTTTCGCTAGCACTGTAGAGCTGATAGAGGGTTTTGGCCCAAGTGATCCAATTTTTATACTCAGCCGATGGATCAGGGCGGTTTTTCAGCAACACGGCTTCTGCAAGGTTCAGTGTCCCGGCTTCAAGAAGGAGCTGTGCTTTGGTGATGGGATTTGAGAGAGGATCTGTTCTATTTTCAGAGACGTCAGCTGATGCTTGTTTTTCCCCTTCATTTTCCCCTTCGGTGACCTCGGGTTGAACTGCTTTTTGGACCGCTCCACCGACCTCACCCTCTGCCAGGGCAACACCTTGAGTAGCCCATAATGCGAGGAGAAGGAGAGTTAGAAACTTATTGTTCATAGGATTAAGGATAAAGGTTATAGGGGTTAGGTTAAAGAGGAATGGATGACACCCGGCACGTATTTGCAAGGAGGAGCGACCAATCTGGTATTTGGATAGCCACAGCCCAGTAGGCTTTATGATGGCAAAATCGGGTTAGTGGGTAAAGATGAAAGGGCAAAAGCAAGTCTAATCAATCTTTTTAGCAAGATCGGGTCGTTTTGCTGTTGTTCGCTTCCCTGCCTCTTCTTTTCGCCACTTTGCAATCGCGGCATGATCTCCACTCAGAAGTACCTCTGGCACCTTTCTCCCTCGCCATTCCTCTGGGCGAGTGTAGTGGGGGCAATCGAGCAGATGGTTTGAAAACGAGTCCTGATTTGCAGAATCCTCATTTCCGAGGGCTCCGGGAAGCCGCCTGACAATAGCATCGATCATCACCATGGCTGGAAGTTCACCCCCCGAGAGGACGTAGTCCCCGATCGACCACTCCTCATCGACATACTCTTCTATCAAGCGTTCATCAACTCCCTCGTAACGGCCTAAGAGGAGAATCATCCCCTCTCTCTGGGAGAGTTCCACCACCCCCTCCTGATCGAGCTTTCTCCCCTGGGGCGTGAGATAAATGACAGCCGCCTCTGGTTGTTGGTCTTTAGCTGCCTCAATAGCTCTAGCAAGGGGTTCCGCCTTCATCACCATTCCGGGGCCACCGCCATAAGGGCGATCATCCACTGTGCGGTGAAGATCCTCCGTAAACTCTCGAGGGCACCAGAAATTGAGGGTATAGCGCCCTTGTTGGTGGGCGCGCCGCGTTATGCCACTCTCAGTGATAGCAGAGAACACTTCCGGAAAGAGAGAGATAATATGGATATGCATCACTTACAAAGAAACCCTTGGATTGTAAATAAAATCCGACTAACTATATCCCATAAAAAAAGCCGCCCCAATCGGAAACGGCTTTCTTAACCCTTCAGGTGATCATTGGGGAGGCCCGAGACCTATCAAATCAGTGGCCAATCTTCTCCTTAATACGGGCCGCTTTACCGGTGCGACCGCGGAGATAGTAGAGCTTGGCGCGGCGCACATCACCTCGGCGCTTGACTTCAATACCGGCAATCAACGGGCTGTGGGTCTGGAAGACACGCTCAACACCTTCGCCATAGGAGAGTTTGCGCACGGTGAAGGCTGAGTTGAGCCCCCGATTGCGTTTGGCAATGACGACCCCTTCAAAAGCCTGCAGCCGTTCACGAGTTCCCTCTTTAACTCTCACCTGCACACGAACCGTATCACCCGGTCCAAAATCAGGGATATCCTGCTTCATCTGTTCCTGTTCCAGCTGGTCAATTATGTTAGCCATCACTCAATCTCCGTAGACTGCTGCTCTTTATAGTTAAATAATTCGGCCAATCCGTTAGTAGTCTGCTTCCCAATCGACCCTGATCTTTCCAGCATGGCGATCCACACTGTCGACAACTGACTCACCCCAGGGGATAAGCCGTTCATTTCCTTCCTGGTCTGTTACCACCAACACATCGTTGGCACCGGTCTCCATCAGGCTTGTGACCCTACCCAAGGAGATCCCCTTGAGGGTAACCACTTCCATCTCTTCAAGCTCAATCCAGTAGAATTCACTCTGGTGCTGGGAGAGTTGGTCCTGCCTGATGCCGACTTCCACTCCATTCAACTCTTGCGAGAACTCTCGGTCATTAAACCCTTCAAGCTCAACCACCACACTGTCGCCCTGAGGATGGCCACCTATTAGGGCAACCTCCTGCCATCCATCGGTTCTCTTCAGCAGCCAGTGATCATAGAAGAGGATATCACCCGGCTTTCGTGTATAGGTCTTAACCTTGACCCAGCCTCGAACCCCCCAAACCGCCCCAATCTTGCCGAGGATAATGGGCTCCTGATCCAGGCTCATCCCAAGTGTTCTGGCCTAAATCCCTATGCTGCAGCCTGCTTTAGCAGCTTGGCCACCCGGTCCGAGGGCTGAGCTCCCTGCCCAATCCAGTAATTGACCCGATCAAGATCAATTCGCATCGCCTCATCTGCCCCGGTTGCTCTTGGGTTAAAGAATCCTACTCGTTCAATCGCGCGACCTCGTGGTGCACGCCGGCTATCGGCCACCACTACGGTATAAAAGGGCCGTTTTTTTGAGCCCCCTCGAGCCAGTCTAATCGTTACCATCTAAATTAATGTCCTAACAGTTGTGGGCTTTGCTTTAACCGCAGACCCCGTTGATTCATAAGCGGGCGGATTTTACAGAACAATCAAGAGGATGGAAAGGGGGAAATGAGTGAAGAACAATACCTATTTTGATCAAAAAAAGGTAGATATCCGGGTTTATCAGCTCAGAAGCAGGGCCAGTTCCCGACGAAATCGGCTGACACACTCACCACTGTCACCAAGTATCTGAAAGCACTGAAGCAGTGCTTTTCGCCCGGCATCAGCCTCATAGCTACGATCTCTTTGAACAATCTGAAGAAAGTGGGCCATCGCTTAATCTAAATTGCCTTTAATCACTTGATGGGCGCCAAGACTATAGTGGGCACTACAATCCTCAGGATGGGTCTTAACCCTCTGTTCAAGCTGATCGAGCTCAGATTCATCCGGTGCCTCTTCTTTAAATGGCATTCAGACCAAGAGTGATGTGTAGAGGGATTCCTCCTTGCCCACATCAGTGAGGAATTTGAGAGTATCAGTGGATTGATCAAGTTCTCCACAATCCGCTTGGAGAGTGGCTAGCTTGAGTCTTATCTGATCGCTCTCGGGTTGGTCACTTAGGAGTTTATTCAGCCCCTCCATAGCTCTTGGCTGATCTCCTGATTCCAGCGCTTTCTCAACAACCTCCATCCCAGGGTTGTCCTGAGGCTCCAGATGGTGCTCCAGAAATTCACGGACCGCCTCTTCTGGCAGCACCCCCATAAACTCATCCACCGGAGCACCCTCTTTAAAGAGCTTAACGGTAGGCAAAGACCTCACCTCAAAATGGGCTACCAGCTGCTGATGCTGGTCTGTATTAACCTTTACCAGATGAAATCACCCCTGATACTCCTGCAAGCTTGGCAAGGATGAGTGATTTACAGGGGTTGCACCACTTCGCCCAGAAATCGACCAGCACGGGAACCTCAGCAGATCTGTCGATGACCAGAGACTGGAAGCTGTTGAGATCGGCATCATTGATATAGGAGGAATGGTTTATTTACTTGATTTAATCCTACTTGAGACGAATTATCTTTATGTAGTGGGAATATGGACAACCAGAGAACTAAAATGGCATCCCTGACCCCATTTTCTCTTTCATCCCGGCCATCATCCGGGCCATATTCTTCCCCCCCTTCATCTTCTTCATCATCTTCTGCATCTGCTGGAACTGTTTGAGCAGGCGGTTGACCTCCTGGACTTGCACCCCTGACCCTGACGCGATCCTTTTTTTGCGCGAGGCCTTGATCAGAGCGGGAAACTGGCGCTCCTGGGGAGTCATTGAGTTAATGATGGCAATCACATGACGAGATTCACCGCCTTTGGCTCGATCAAGCGCACCCTTGGTGAGGTTGCCCATTCCGGGAAGTTTCTCAACCATACTGCCTATCCCACCCATACTCTCCATCTGCTGGAGTTGTTCTCTGAAATCGTTGAGGTCAAACCCCTTCCCCTTCTTGATCTTCTTGACGAGCTTTTCGCTCTTCTTGCGATCGACCTTACGCTCCACCTCTTCAACCAGGGAGAGAATGTCACCCATCCCCAGTATTCGTGAGGCGACCCGTTCGGGGTGGAAGGGTTCGATGGCATCAAGGGCCTCCCCAATGCCGAGAAACTTGATCGGCTTGCCGGTCACCTGGCGAATGGAGAGTGCCGCACCCCCGCGGGCATCTCCATCAGTCTTGGTAAGAACCACCCCTGAGAGAGGGAGGGCCTCATCAAAGGCCTTGGCACTGTTGACGGCATCCTGGCCGGTCAAACTGTCAACAACAAAGAGTGTCTCTGTAGGAGTGGTTGCCTCATGGACCGACTGCAGCTCCAGCATCATCTCCTGATCGATATGCAGACGTCCCGCGGTATCGAGAATCAGGATATCCATCACCCGGCGTTTTGCCGCCTCCACCGCGGCTGTTGCGATTGCAACCGCATTCTGGCCTGAAGATACCGAGTGAAAACCGACCTCAATCTCGGATGCCAGCTTTTCAAGCTGGTCAATAGCGGCGGGACGATAGATGTCGACACTGGCCACCATCACCCGCTTGCGGTCACGCTCCTTAAGCCGCTTGGCCAGCTTGGCCACAGTGGTCGTTTTACCTGCCCCCTGAAGGCCTGCTACCATGATCACCACAGGGGGCCGGGATTTGAGGTTGAGAGGCTCTGATTCGCCGCCCATCAGACTTTCCAGCTCCTTCTGGACTACAGTGATGACTGCCTGGCCCGGGTTGAGCCCTTCCAGCACCTCCTGTCCAATGGCACGCTCACGCACCCGGCCGATGAAAGCCTTGGCCACGGGAAGGGCCACATCGGCCTCAAGGAGGGCGATACGCACTTCCCTTAGAGCCTCTTTTATATTCTCTTCAGTAAGCCTTCCTCTTGCCGTAAGTGAAGAGAGTGTGGTTTTCAGCCGCCCTGCCAGTTGATCAAACATTGTAGAGCACTCTTTTTACCCTCTTGGGTGGTGGTGTTGGTGGAGTTGTCGGATTCGTTCCTGAGCAACGTGAGTATAGATCTGTGTGGTCGAAAGGTCAGCATGTCCAAGCAGCATTTGCACAGTTCTAAGATCTCCCCCATGGTTGAGCAGGTGGGTGGCAAAAGCGTGACGCAGGGTGTGGGGGGATGGAAGAGGAGAAATTCCCGCCATTTGGGCATAGAGACGGATACGCTGCCAGAAGGCCTGACGACTCATCCCTCTGCCGTGAGCGGTGACAAAGAGGGCATTGGCCGTCCGTCCGCCTAAGAGATCACTCCGCCCCTGTTTAAGAAATCGCTCAATCCACTCGATGGCCACCTCCCCGAGGGGGACGAGGCGTTCCCGCCCACCCTTTCCGATTATTCTCACTACTCCCGACTGCAGGCTCACCTGGCTCAGGGTGAGGTTGACCAGTTCGGAGACCCGAAGCCCGGTAGCATAGAGGGTCTCGACCATGGCGCGATCACGCAGCCCGCGACTGGTGGTAGTATCGGGGGCCTCAAGGAGTGCCTCCACCTCCGCCTCGGTCAACCCCTTGGGTACCGTCCGCCCCAACTTGGGCGCCATGACCTCAAAGGTGGGATCATCTGTGACCCACCCCTCACGCAGAGCGTAGTGATAGAAGCGACGCAGGGTGCTGAGCAGTCGGGCTGTTGATCGCGGGCTCGATCCCTGCTCAAAGCGATCGGCAAGATGGCTCTGAATATCCCTCCGGGTAACAGCGGAGAGCTGCCCCCCTTTAATTGTATTGGAACGGGCAAAAGCGGCCAGGTCCCGACGATAGGCCGCCAGAGTGTTCTCAGAGAGACCGGATTCCAGCCACACCGCGTCAAGGAATCGGTCGATCTCCTGTCGGGTTTCATCACTCAAAGCTGTAGAGCGCTCTTTTGTTTTATGTTGGGTCACATTCCTGTAGCCTGGATTTAGAGTCAATCGAGGTCATTCAGAGTTCCTGTTTTACTCTGTCTATGCGATTATCTCACCCCAAGACCACTACCACCATCTGGATCTTACAGAACCCACTGAACTGAGCTGAGATGTCACTGCTGATTCCAGTCACCACCTTAAGCACCATAGCCCTCTATCTCCTTGCCAGTACTCTCCTCTACCGCCAGGGAGTCGAGAAAGAGGAGGTCTGCAAAGTCGGGTTTAGCAAGGCGTTCTGGATTGGTGTAGCGGCCCTGCTGCTCCATGCTATCGCCCTCTTCTTGCTCCTCTCCTCTCTTGAGCCCGGAATGAGGCCTGGTATCGGCAGTGCACTCTCAGAGTTCAACTGGGTGATCATCCTCCTGCTTCTCCTCTTGGCACTGCGGCAACCCGTCATTACCCTTGGGATCTTTGTCTTTCCGCTGGCAGCGCTCGGGATTCTAATCGCCTGGCTTGCCCCCGGTGTGCCCTCTGCCTCAATCCCCACGACCACGGGACATCTGATTGCCGCCGGGGTCGCCTTCGGCTTTCTCTCTCTCGCCGGAGTCCAGTCAATTCTCCTTATCGCCCAGGAGCGTCACCTGCGCCACCACGAACTGATCAAGGTGCTGCGTACCCTTCCTCCGATCGAAACCATGGAGCAGGTCCTCTTTAAGTTAATCTGGATTGGTTTTGTTCTATTCACCGGGGCATTAATCAGTGGGCTCTTCTTCCTTGAAACAGAAGGAGGGAAAAGCATCCTCTTCAACCACCACGCACTCCTCTCCATCGTGGCCTGGATTATCTTTGGAATTCTCCTCTTTGGCCGGGTGGCACTGGGGTGGCGGGGAGAACACGCGGCACGCTGGACCCTCGGTGGTTTCCTGCTCCTCGCACTCGCCTATTTCGGCACCCGGATTATTATGGAGGTATTTCTTAACCCGTGATGATCACCATAGAACTGGCAATTTATATTTGCAGATAAGCGGATAAATCCACAGTGCGATAACCCGGTAAATCATCAAAAATATTCTCCCTAACCCCTCTCTTCAGTCGATAGTTATATATCTCTTTGGTTAAGAGAGGATGGTGCCAAGTATCCGATACCTCAAGTAACGCTTTATATCTCTCCCTGAACAGAGTTGTGTCATCCGGATGTGGATCACCTTTGCGACCGATAACTCTTGACTTCGATTCATGATGAATCAGGACAGCCTCCGCATCGAGTAGCGTAATCCCCCCTCTTTGCTTTACTCTCAGACATAAATCAATATCTCCAAAGCCCACTGCAAGATTCTCATCAAATCCTCCAACCCTCTCAAACGAGGCGCGCCTCACCATCATGCACGCTGCCGTTACTGCGCTATATTCTGTGGTCTTGATAAGAGGATAGTTATCCCCTTCAATCCATTTTGTAAGATATCGGTTTAAATAATCAGATTTTTTATACATATGGTCTGCAATCAGACACCCCAGAACCACTCCGGCATGCTGTATTGTCTTATCTGGGTAGAGAAGGGTTGCTCCAACTACACCCACCTCCTTTCTCCCCATTTTGTCAATCATGCTCTCAAACCATCCCGAATCAATCGCCTCTATGTCGTTGTTTAAAAAGAGAATGAAGTCATAATCGTTGGTGCATTCACTGACTGCAAAGTTGTTGATTTTGGAATAATTAAATTCACCCCTGAATCGTAAAATAGTTGCATTACTGTTCAATTCGTCAAGATAGGAGAGTAATTCTGGATCATCCGATTCATGGTCCACGATAACGAGATGATACAGATGTGGTGGAACGGTCTTTTTAAGTGATTCGACAGCCCTTTTCAGAAGGGCATGGCCATTTTTAGTTGGTATTATGATTAATACTTTCTGAGGTTCAACCAAGTTGTTATACCGAATTGAAAAAAGACCATCGGTTGGTGTTAATCTAACGCAAGACTTCTCAAAGCCTTTGGTCTTAAGAAAAGACTCTATAAGTTCAACTCTCTGCTGATCAGATAACCTGCTCTTAGAGCCGGGATTTGCTTGGAGTAACAACTGAGGAATATGCGTGATCAAGCCAAGATCTGGCAGAACTTCAAGAAGAAGATCTGGGGGTCCATAACCATCTAATTGGTCAATTTTATTGACATAGAGTCGATCAGAAAAAACCATGAACCGCCCCATCCTGGGGTTCGCAAAAAACCCATCTATGCTAAAGGCACTTTGAGTCTCAACTGATACAATCGACCTTGAATTCAGATCACGTATTATTGAATCGGCATAGATGAGGTCAGGATTCTCCCTATCGATTGCGGTTATTAACTGTTCTGTTGCCTGGGGGGCGAGAGAGTCACCGCCGATTAACGGCGCATAGTAGACAAGTTTGTCACCTTCATTGTTTTGAAGCGTGTCCTTTTGGTTTGTATATTTGCTTACAGTGATTCCCCTGAAAAAGAAGATACACTTACTCAATATGAGTATTAAGAGGCCGCCACTCTTAATTTCTACAAACCAGCCATCACCTCTTTGTCGCAATAGACTGTATAGAGTAATAACTATCCGGTTGATTGGAGAGTGATTCAGATCAACAACATAGACCACCTTCAAGCCTGTAAGACCATGCGGGGCAGATTTAACCCTCACCTCTTTGAAACAGTCATGCCAATAATCAAGTGTTTCAAGGGGGTGCAACCAACTGTATGTTCGCCCTATAACTGAACCCACCCACCCATCTTCCTCGAACATCACCTTATCTTCTTCACAAAGTCGTTTGGAATCACCCTTCAATTTACCCCATATGGACTTAAGCCTCACAACAAGAGCGTAGAGAAAGAGAATGACTGGCCCCATCTCAATAATTTTAAAATCGGTAAGCCTATACTCCCCCTCATAAGGCGTGATGGTCTTAGGATAGTCCATATCGAAGGGGTCAAATCGACAGCGAAGAAGACTCTCATTAAGCTTAAACAGGTGAACAGCCTCTCCAGCGTAGTGAGGTCGTAGATGGATCACCGCACTTTCCCCATAAAGCACACCTGTATCAGGGTAGATTTTAGGGACAAAGATGGCATCGTCTGAAACAACTTCACCCCGGTAACGAAGCATAACCCACCCACTCTGGAGAGGACGTTCCACAGGGAATCGAAGGTCAAACTGTGGATCCTTGCCTGTTGCACGGAAGTGATCACCTGAGCGTTCATTATCTTCCTCAGGAATAAGTTCCGGACGGTGGATCCGCAGGTGAAACCACCTCTTTAAAAGGTTGGGAATGCGACAGATTAAGGGTCTGATGGGAATGAACACTATGAATGATGAGTATTTCGATAATTGGTGGTATTGTAGTCTACCCAACTATCAGGATACGAATTCGATTTGGACGCCATCTCTTCTAGCACCCTTTTTGGTTCGCTCTTCATTCTACTTCTACTCTCTGCCTTCTTCTCTGCTTCAGAGACTGGGATGATGTCCCTCAACCGCTACCGACTGAGACATCTTGCGAAACAAGGGCATCGCGGTGCACGACTGGCTGAAAACCTGTTGAAAGATCCTGGGAGGCTGCTCGGAACCATTCTGCTTGGAAACAATCTGGTCAACAACGCCGCTGCCGCCGTGGCTACGGTAATCGCCCTTAAATACTTCGGTGAAGTGGCGATTGCTTTTGCTACTGGGTTGATCACTCTGTTAATTCTGATCTTTTCCGAGATTCCCCCTAAAACCTATGCAGCGACCTATCCGGAGCGCATCGCCTTTCCTGCGGCTTATCTTCTCACTGGTCTTATCCGGCTCTTTAGCCCGGTGGTTAAAGTGGTAAATATGGCGGGCAATGGCCTGCTCCTTCTCTTTGGCGCCAAGATGAAGCGTGAATCAGACAGCTTAAGCTCTGATGAGCTGCGTACTGTTGTGCAGGAGGCGGGAGAGAAAATTACCCCCTCTGAACGGGAGATGCTGCTCCAGATTCTTGAACTCAGCAAGATGACCGTCGACGATGTTATGGTGCCCCGCGCCGAGATTGAGGCCATCGATATAGAGGATGAGTGGGATGAGATTCTCAACCAACTGGCCACCAGCCTCCATACCCGGGTTCCGCTCTTCCGCGGCACGCTGGACAATCCGATTGGTGTCCTCCATATGCGCCGTGTCCTTCAACTCATCCACCGCGAAGAGCTCACCCCTCAATCCCTTGAAGCCTCCTGCGAACCGGTCCACTATATCCCTGAAGAGACCCGGCTCCCCCAGCAGCTTCTTGCCCTGAGGGAGGAGCGGCACCAGCTGGGGCTGGTAGTTGATGAATACGGTGATGTCATTGGGCTGATTACTGTTGAAGAGATTCTTGAGGAGATTGTTGGTGAATTCACCCGCCAAACCCCCGGCATTGATGAAGACGCCAACCTTCAGGAGGATGGAAGCTACCTCATCAGGGGTTCGGCCAATGTTCGTGAGCTCAACCGCAATCTGGGCGTCAACCTTCCCCTTGTGGGAGCCAAGACGCTCAACGGGTTGATTCTTGATGCGTTTGAAGATATACCGCCTGTCGGAACCACCCTCCTCCTCAGGGGTTATCCCGTTGAGGTGGTGCAGACTCAGGGAACATCGGTCACCATCGCCCGTCTCACCACCGATCCCGTTACCACTGCAAGAGAAGATAAAGATGAGAGCTAAGAGTGTTCATGGATGCGTACGCCTTATTGGGGCGCTACCCACCACCCTGCTCAAAAAAGTGATAAGAGAGGATTTGTCCTCGGCCTGGCCATCGCCGACAGGGCGATTCGGCGGCACCACGGTACGATCAGAGCCTTCAACCTTGAAGAGGGTGGGCTCTCTATCGTCATCACGCTTCCTGCTACAACTCAAAACCAATCGATAACAAGAGGGGACAAATGAAAAGACTTTTCCTTTTTCTGATTTTTATTGTTGCACCCCTTGCTGGTGGTGGTTACTGGGCCTGGGAGCAAGGTCTTCTTGATGACTACCTTGGAAACAAAACCTCAACCAATACCACCAACAAGACTGCCCCCATCGACAGAGGTGATCAGAGCAACAGCAACCGCTTCTATTTCACCTCCCAGTCAGAGGAGAAGATCCCCGACCATGAAGCGATGAGTGAGTTTGACTGTTCAGAGATGATCTACGCCGTTGCCGAGTTCAAAGACCTGGAGAAGGGGGAGCACACTTTTGAGGTTTTGTGGAACGATCCCACACGAAATCAGCGTGAAAAAACCGAGTTCCCGATTGTCCATTCATCAGGAACAAAGAGGGTCTGGGCCTGGATCAAGCTCCATCGCCCCACAGGCTCTTCTTTCTTCAGTTTTTTCGACCCCACTGTGGGTATGGAGGATTTTATCGGTGAGTGGAATGTCATCTTCAAACTGGATGGCAAAAAACTTGGAGAGAAAAAATTCTATGTGGATTGTTGAAAACCAGGCGAAAGTGGAATGGTCGATACCCCGCCCGTTTTTTTGAGACGAAACGACGAAGCAATCCAAGAACTTCCGCTACAGCTTCTCACCCGGCAGCGCTGCGACCCGCTGGCGCACATAACTCGGCAGGCCGATCTGATCGGTTGCTCCCCCGCTCTCCAGTATCTGAAGACCGAGACGGGCCACCTCCCGGGCATGGGGCAACCCCTCGCCCTCCCAGGTTGAGACCCTCCCCTGAAGCCTGGCACCCATCCGATCACTGTAGAGACTCCAGCCACTTCCCACTCCGAACCAGATCTCGTTGTCTCCAGGGTCGGGCAGAGAGACCTCTCCCGGGCCCACCACCACTTCATCACCTATCAGTTTGACCCGATCCGCTCCTACTCTTCGATAGCACCCCCAGTAGACCTGCTCCATGCGGGCATCAACGGCAACCGCAACCAGGGGTTGATCCTGAGCAACAGCAAGGGCAGCCAGTGAGGAGACAGGAACGGTGTCCACCCCGGCGGCAAGGGCCAGAGCGTGAGCAACAGATGCACCGATACGAATACCAACAAATGAACCTGGGCCTGCGCCGAAGGCGATCCCATCGAGATCGGTCAGAGCCATTCCCTGGTCAGTCAGAAGCGCCTCAATCATCGGCAGGAGGCGCTCGGAGTGGGTGCGTCCTGCCTCTTCAAAAAGGGTGGCGCTCCTCCCACTGGACACCAGAGCAACCGAACACCCGCGGGTAGCGGTCTCAATTCCCAACACCACTCTCTCACTTTCAACTGACAAAGAAAGCCTCCACCTCTTCCAGGCTGCGGGTTCGTTTCATCGGCGGCAGGCTGTCGAGAAAGGTCTTTCCATACCCTTTGGTGACCAGCCTGGGGTCACAGATCATCAGCACTCCGCGGTCGGTGGCATCTCTGATCAGCCTCCCCGCCCCCTGCTTGAGGGTGATCGCGGCCTCCGGAACCTGAAGCTCAAAGAAGGGGTTTCTCCCCTCCGCCTCAAGGGCGGCCATTCGTCCCCTGAGGACGGGCTCATCGGGCACAGCAAAGGGTAGTTTGTCGATGACCACACAGGAGAGTGCCTCCCCCCGAACATCAACCCCCTCCCAGAAGCTGGAGGTGCCGAGAAGTACCGCATCTCCCGCCTTGCGAAATTGTTCAAGCAGTTCCCCTCTGGGTGCACTCCCCTGGACCAGAAGAGGGTGGTCAATCTCCCCCTCCAACACCTCATGGGCAATATCAAGGGCGCGATAGCTGGTAAAGAGAATAAAAGCCCGACCCGCTGTCGCTTTCAAAACAGGGATGATGGCCTCAATCGCAAGTTCGGTGTAGCCTGAAATTCTCGGTTCCGGCAGCCCCTCCGGAAGGTAGAGGAGCGCCTGGCTTTGATAGTCAAAGGGGCTCTGCCAGAGGGCGGTCATCGCCTCTTCCAGCCCCATCCTCTCCTGGTAGAGGCTAAAATCGCCATTAATCGAGAGGGTTGCCGAAGTAAAGAGCCAGGCCCGATCATCACTGGCAATCAGTTTGCGATAGGTGGTGCCGATATCAAGCGGGGTCATTCTCAAAGAGAATGAGCGTGGAGTCGTCTCAAACCAGCGTACCGACTCGATGGAATCCCGATCAAGAATCAGATGAAACCGCTCTCTAAGTGAGTGAGCTCTTTGATAACAGCGTTCCAGTCCATCACCTACCGGGGCCGCCGCCTCCAACAGCCCGGTAAAGTGAATAAGCGCTTCACTCAACCTGTTGACGGTCTTTTGAAACTCTTGATCGCCCTCGATATCTGCCAGTGCTCCGCGCCGGCTCTCTCGCCCCAGAGAGAGGCGAAGATCTGCCGCGGCCTTCTCAAGCTTGTCAGCGGCGCCAATCAGCCCCTCAACCCCACTCTTCTCACGTCTCTCTTCAACCCGCAGATCTTTAGCCAGTTCATAGAACTGGTAACCGGTTACCCCTTCACCGACAAAGTCCTGGGCGATCCCGGGCAACCGATGAGCCTCATCAAACACAACCACCTCCGCCCCAGGCAGAAGTTGGCCGAACCCCTCCTCTTTAAGGTTAAGATCGGCAAAGAAGAGGTGGTGGTTGATGATTACAAGATCGGCGTTCAACGCCTCTTTTCTCGCCTGAATAACCCAGCACTTCTCCACATCGGGGCATTTTCCCCCCAGGCAATTGTCGAGGGTTGAGGTCACCATGGGCCAGACACGGGAGTCTTCGGCAATATCATCAACTTCACCGATATCACCACTTGGGGTGAATGCACTCCACTGCCGTATCTGATCAAAGTCTGAACGCATGGCGGCACCCATTTTGAACACCTCCATCCCATTGGTCTTGTAGCGATAGAGACAGAGATAGTTTGATCGCCCTTTTAGCCGGGCCACCTGAAGGGGCAGATCCAGTGCCTCCCTCACCAGAGGGAGATCCCGGTCAAAGAGCTGATCCTGAAGGGTCTTGGTCGCTGTCGAAAGAATCGCTCTGCGTCCTGACTGGATGACAGGCACCAGGTAGGCAAAGGTTTTTCCAGTCCCAGTCCCCGATTCAGCGATGAGCGCACCACCCCGATCGATAACAGCCTCAATCTCTGCCGCCATCTCCTGCTGGCTGGGACGGGTCTCAAAGAGTCTGATCCTCTTGGCCAGAACCCCATCGACGGCAAGCTGTTCACTTGCTCCGGGCAAGACCACCCTCCTCGATACAGCGCCTGAGGCCAGACTCCCAGCCGGGCATCTCAAGGTTAAAGACCCGCTTGAGTCGATCACCATCAAGGACCGAATAACGGGGCCTGGGTGCAGGGGTCGGATAGGCCTCGGTAGGGATCCCTTCAACCTCAACCCCCTTAATACCGGCCAGGATAAAGATCTTTCGGGCAAAATCACACCAGTTGGTCTGCCCCTGGTGGGTAATGTGGTAGGTGCCGGCAACAGAGTTCAGTTCATCGATCTCCAGTTTTTCGATTATGCTAACCGTCATCGATGCCAGATCCTCCGCATAGGTGGGCGATCCGATCTGATCATCAACCACCTTAAGCAGGTCTCTCTCACTCGCCAGCCGCAGCATGGTGAGCAGAAAATTGTGCCCGTGCCAGGTATAGACCCAGCTGGTACGGAGAATCAGATGTTCAGCATTTGCCCTGCGCACGGCCTCCTCACCCTCCCACTTGGTCCTGCCATAGGTGCCAAGAGGTTGAGTGAGGTCACTCTCCCTATAGGGGCGTGTGCCACTGCCATCAAAGACGTAATCCGTCGAGTAGTGGATAATCCAGGCTCCTGCGGCAGCGGATGCTTCAGCAATCAATCCCGGTGCCGTTGCATTTATCGCTGTGGCGAGTTCGGGTTCACTCTCAGCCCGATCGACCGCAGTATAGGCTGCGGCATTGATCACCACATCGGGGTCTGAATCATCAATTGCAGAAGTGATGGCCCCTTGATCTGTCAGATCAAGATCACTTCTGTCCAAGGCGATAAGATCATGGCCATTGTGGAGCAACCGTTCCAGTGCCTGGCCCACCTGACCGCTACGGCCAATGAGAAGTATATTCATAAGTGGTCAGGAAAAATGAACTTCACCAAATGCGATGCCCTCACCATCCTTTTCAGAGACAAGAGGGGCCTCCAGCGGCCACTGGACGCCAATATCCGGATCATCCCAGCGAATACAAATCTCATCGGCAGGGGTGTAGTAGTGGCCGCTCACCTTGTAGAGAAAATCGGCCTCGTCGCTCAAGACACAGAATCCGTGGGCAAACCCAGGTGGAATCCACAGTTGGTGGTGGTTTTTTACCGAGAGGATTGTCCCATACCACTCGCCCCGAGTCGGTGAGTCAGGGCGAATATCGACTGCAACATCAAAGACCTCACCGGTCACTGTGCGCACCAGTTTCCCCTGCCAGGAGGGGTATTGAAAGTGGAGCCCCCGCAGCACGCCCCGTGTTGACCTTGAGTGGTTATCCTGGAGGAAGGCAGTGGGAAGCCCGGCTTCAGCGTACTCCCTGCTGTTAAAGCTCTCAAAGAAGAAGCCGCGGTCGTCACCAAAGACCCTGGGCTTGATGAGTTTAACTCCATCGAGGGGGGTGTCGATCAGTTCAATCATTGGGTTCACTTATCCTTTTTTTAACAGAGGGAGAGGATAAAGGTTAAAGGTGAAAGGGAAAAGGGAAAAGTGACCTCATTCCGGTCATTGTGAGCTGTGTTCAACAACATAACATTCGATAAATGCATCACTACAGCCCAGTGGGGATTTGCCATCATGGATCTTGCAAGGTCATTGCTAGGAGACCCAGGCAATATGGTTGTTCAACGTCTCGATTGCTTCACTTCGTTGGCAATAACGGGAGTTAACGGTCCTTGCGATGAGGGGTACTCTCTCTGTTCTAGGTCACCAAATCATCGAGGAATGACTTCAACCGATCGGTCCACTTGCCGGAGCGGGGGCTGTGCTTATGACCCCCTTCACTGGTGATCTTCTGAAACTCCCCAAGGAGCTCTTTTTGCTTTGGGGTAAGGTTGACCGGGGTCTCGATTGAGACACGGCAGAAGAGATCCCCGGTCGCACCGGATCGAACATTTTTGACCCCCTTCCTGCGCAGACGAAAGAGTCTCTCACTCTGGGTCCCCTCAGGGATTTTCAGAGTTGCTCGACCATCGAGGGTGGGAACTTCAAGCTCACCCCCGAGGGCTGCAGTGGTAAAGCTGACGGGAAGATCACAGTAGAGGTTGTCGCCATCACGCTTGAAGATCGGATGGGTCTTGATATTGATCTGTACATAGAGATCCCCAGGAGGAGCCCCTTTAGGGCCCGACTCACCCTCTCCAGCCAGGCGGATCTGGTCTCCGCTATCGACTCCAGCGGGTACTTTGACCGATAGGGTGCGGCTCTCTTCGATGCGCCCGCTTCCACTGCACTTTCTACAGGGATCACTGATGACCTCGCCCGCACCACGGCACTGTGGGCAGGTCTGTTGGACTGAGAAAAAGCCCTGCTGCATCCGCACCTGACCGCGTCCGCCACACCCCCCACAGGTCTTGGGTTGGGTACCGGGCTTAGCACCACTGCCGCTACAGGAGTCACAGGCTCGAAGTGCAGGAACACGAATCCGGACCTCTTTTCCCTTAACGGCATCTTCAAGAGAGAGCTCGAGGTTGTAGCGCAGGTCTGATCCTCTGGCCTGACGACCCCCTCCGCCGCCGCCACCGAAGATATCACCAAAGATATCGCCGAAGATGTCACCCGCCCCACCAAAACCACCGCCGAAACCGGAACCTCCACCGGCCGCCGAATTATCGACACCGGCATGGCCAAACTGGTCGTAAGCGGCCCGCTTCTGGCCGTCAGAGAGGACCTCATAGGCCTCCTTGGCCTCTTTGAAGCTGGCTTCGGCCTTTTTATCATCAGGATTACGATCCGGGTGGTGCTTCATTGCCAGCCGCCGATAGGCCTTCTTCAGTTCAGCTTCTGAAGCATTGCGATTGACACCCAGTACTTCGTAGTAATCCTGTTTTGACATCTTCTCTTCTACCCTTGTTCAGTGACTCCCCTGGAGGGGAAGGCAGGGGTCATTAGATACGCGCAGACGGCAGGCATGTCTTGCACACCTGCCGCCTCACCCTTCCTGCTTCCTGGTTCTGGAAGTTTACTTCTCGTCTTTTTCGTCCTTGATCTCTTCAAACTCAGCATCGACCACATTCTCTTCACCGGCCTCGGCGCCGTCGCCCTCAGCCTCCTGGCCTGCTCCCTGAGCGGCTGCTTCAGCGTCTTCGGCCTGCTTATAGAGCTGTTCAGCGAGTTTGTGGCTTGCCTGGGTGAGTGCTTCAGTCTTGCTCTTTATCTCATCAACATCACCGCCTTCAATGGCCTCTTCGAGTTCCTTGATGGCCGCTTCGATATTGGACTTCTCACCCTCATCAAGCTTGTCACCCAACTCTTCCATCGATTTTTTCACACTGTGGATCATGGCATCGGCAGCGT
>Ga0208409_1000415_pt1 | contig 18869 bp, 16 predicted proteins | sample ETNtaG_29_FD_185784 | JGI IMG/M metagenome (GOLD analysis project Ga0208409, IMG submission 185784) | Marine microbial and viral communities from oxygen minimum zone, Eastern Pacific Ocean - ETNP201406SV201 (SPAdes) (version 2) | ecosystem: Environmental > Aquatic > Marine > Oceanic ...
ACTTGGTTTCCTATTGGTGGTTTTAGGAAAACCCAAGTTATACCAGAATATGTGGTGTTATACAAGAATTGGAGAATTTACTTGGAGAGAGTTCGGTTACTGCGACTTCTGCGAATCTTGGGGTGAGTGATAATTCTGCGTTGGAACTTGCTAGAAACATCAATGTTTGAATAAGAAACAATTTAAATATTATTTTGAGTAAGTTTCAAAAATTACATTCGAATTATTATCATAACCATGTTTATAAGTTTTCTTTTTTATTACAGCAGCATACCAAATAACATCAGTGCCTTGATAATGAGTTAATAATTTATAAGCATTTAAGTAATTACTATTTATATCTTTTACTGTTTGTTTATTCCATGAAACATCATTATAAATTACACTCGATTCATTATCATTATAAACACATTCAATATCAGAATAACCGTAAAGAGTCCTTATTACTTTCTGTAAATCTAAATCATAGTTAAAACTGGTTTTTTTATAATTATTACAAGAAGAAAACCAAGTTCCATATAAATCTGATTTTATATCTTCCTTATCATCCTCATTTTTTGCACACGAAGAAAGAAGAAGGAAGGAGAGGATGATGAGAAGGTGTTTCACTTGGTTTTCTATAAGTGTTTTAGGTTAAACCAATATATACCATGATTTGGAAGATTACACAAGAATGTGGGAAGATTGTGGAGGTGTTTTAGACTGTTGGATGATTGTCCTACCTGTGTGAAAGATTTTGTTTGGGAATGAAAGAATTTATTTGTTATTTCATCCATTAGTTTGTTACAATAATTTATCAATTTTCAACTTAAAGTGTCCGTGAAAGTGTCCGTGAAAGTGTCCGTGATTTGAAAATTGGTGAGGTGCAGGGGTTTAAAAACGATGTTTTTATATGAACCCTATACGTGAGTTTTTGAATTGGATTAACACGTCAAAAAGGAAAATGTCCAATTAAATCAGTATGCCGTAGTGACGGAATTGGTAGACGTGCTAGTTTCAGGGACTAGTTTCCGCAAGGGAGTGGGAGTTCGAGTCTCCCCTACGGCACCAGGCTAAACCCAAATTCTCGTGAATATATTTATAAAAGTCCTCCCAAAGACTTTCCTGCAAAAAAGGCCAGATAGCTCAGTTGGTAGAGCAACGGACTGAAAATCCGTGTGTCGGTGGTTCAATTCCACCTCTGGCCACCACACAATAATTAGTGATATCAGTATATTATCCTATATAATTCTAGTTTGATTTGAAGAACTAAACAAGTTCTACAAGGTTCTACAAGCTGAATATTGGGCAATAAACCCCCAACCAAGTTCTACATTAGTTCTACAAAATGCCTCCACCCCCACCACCCCCTACGGGGTACCCCCTTACTTCGTTATTCTGAGAGAGACACAATCCCCCAGAAAAAATATCCAATCTACTCTGAACAACCTTGAAAAACAATAAAAATGTTGTTGTACATGAGGTTCTCCTAAACCTGTCACAATTGAACCCATGAGACTAATACTGATCATCCTAGTTTTTGTTTCATCAATCCTCCTTGCTGACACAACGGCATCTGCTGGCATTTCCACCAAGAGGCAAGACATCCTGAAGCTCATAGGTACCTCCCATGCAGTGAGTGGCAAGTTTGCCTGGATTGAACTGAATGGTGAAGACTATGGCTGGAATAGAGAGTGTGGGTATGTTGGGGGCTACAAAATAGTGAAGGTTGAAATGGGGAAGGTGATAGTTGAGTCAAGGAGAAAGACGCTTGTCTTGGTGATGCATTGAGTTATTCAAAGTTTATAAAACCGAAATTCTCCCCCATGTAGGTTGAAGGGATGATATATATAAAGCTTGATGCCCGTTTTGTGACCCCACCCCTCTTCTTTCAAATAATGCTTAAAACGCCATCCGGGGCAATATTGATAAATAAAGCTTAAATGTTACTCTGATTGGCATTTAGGTGCAATATAGATCGAATTAGACTAGGTATATTTACGAATTGACAGGTTTATTAGATAAGCCTACAGTCTGCTATTGCAGAAGGCATTTAATTCAATCTTGTTAAATCTCAACAAAGAAAAGAATTTTTCATCATATATTTAAATGTTTCTTAATCGACTAATTATAAGTGACGAATTATTATGAAAAAACTACTCAGTTTTTTTGATGAAATAAGCCACGCATTAAGAATATGCAGATCATCGCTACTAGACATTTGGAAAAAGCGAGTAGCAGAAAAAGAAAATGATGTTAAGTCCAGAGAAGAGCAAAAGATTGGAAGAAATTACTTAAGGACTTAATATTTATAATACTATTTACTTACAATAGTCTATGTATCTAATCTAGTATTTGCTCTATAAGGATATAATTAAAGGAGAGAACCCAATGACGAAGATATCTGATATCAGTGTAATGTTGTTTCCCTGGGATGCGAAGAGGCCGTCCGTGAACAAGATTATCGATGTTGCTAAGTTAGCCGAAGATATTGGCTTCTATTCGGTGACGCTACCAACACATATGACGATGCCTCCGAGCTGGTTTTTTCGTGATTTTCGTAATCAGGATATACTTGATGCCAGGGTGCTCATGCCCGCGATTGCCGCAGCGACCTCGAAGATCAAAATTGGCTTCAACTCGTTGTTGCTTCCAACGCTCCCGCCCTACGAGTGGGCCAAGTATCTGGCTACACTGGATGTAATGTCAGACGGTAGAGTTATTTTCGGGGCGGCAATGGGTTGGTGGGAGGAAGATTTTGCTGCCGTCGGGGTAGAGAGAAAATATCGGGGGCGCTTGTTTGACGAGCAACTTGAAGCAATCACCAGGCTGTGGACCGAGGACAGGACTACGTTTGAAGGTAAGTTTTATCAATTGAAGGATATGACCCTGAAGCCTAAGCCGGTCCAGAAACCTTATCCTCCAATTTGGATTGGAGGCGGCGTCAAATCGATCCATCGAGCCGCACGCTACGGAGAGTGCATCTTGTCTTTCTGGCCGGACGAGGAACAAGTACGATCTTTGTGGTTGCCAAAACTGAAGGAGGAAGGAAAGAAATGGGGTACCGACCCCAAACTGCATGCCTTTACATTCGCCTATGTAGCCAAAGATGAGGCCGATTTTCAGGCTAATCTTCCGAAACTACAACTGGGCGTGGCCTTTGAAGATGACAGCATCGATCCGCTCGAGGTCACTATCAGTGGTACACCGGAGCGGTGTGCTGAGCGGCTTAATACATTGATGAATGCCGGGGTTTCACATTTCGTAGTTGAGTTCCAGTTCCACGGTCTGGAAACAGTCGATTTTGGTATGGCCCAGATGAAAACCTTTGCAAAAGAGGTAGCCCCTTTATTGTAAGTCATTAATCAAATCCAATCCCTTATTTCCCATTGCGAACTGGAAGCATTGCGGGGTTGTTCTGTACCAGTAATTGCTGTTTCTCCGATTATCGGCAGTGATTCTGTAAAAGGTCCAACAGCAAAATATATGCGGGAACTCGGTCTTCCAGTTTCTGCAACTGCTGTTGCAAATTATTATAGTGATTTTCTCGATGGTTTTATCTTAGACACTCAAGATGAAAAAGATGCTTCCGAAATCCGGAAAATGAGTATTTCTGTTAAAGTTGCAGAAATATTGATGAAAGATCTTGCTACTAAGACCAAGCTTGCAAACACAGTTTTGGATTTTTCAAATAATTGTAGTAAACGCAGCTTGAATTTACAGAAAAACGGTTTGTCATGTGGGGCATAATTCCAATCAAAAGTCTAAACCAAGCCAAGCACCGCTTGAAACATGTTCTATATCCGGAAGAACGACAAGAATTTTTTAAGGCCATGTTCGAGGATGTGTTATCTACAATGATGTCTGTTCCTGATTTTGAACAAGTTGCTGTAGCAACCGTATGTCCAGTAGCCATAATTATTGCAAAGAAATACGGTGCAATCGTCTTATCAACGAGTCAGGATGAAGGACAAACAGCTGCAGTTGAGCGATCGGTTGAAATTTTGGATGCCAGAGGAATTACAAGGATGTTGGTAATTCCGGGAGATGTGCCCTTGGTAACTGTCGAAGAAATTCAGATAGTTCTTGAATTACATGAAAAAGCTCCCTCAATGACAATTGTACCTGCACGTGACGAACTGGGATCAAACTGTATTGCCCTTTCTCCACCAACCGCGGCACCATTGCGTTTTGGCCCAAATAGTTACTTCCCCCACTTGGAAACGGCACGTAAACTTGGACTTGCTTTGCAAACTCCAAAACTTCCTGGACTAGGTTTGGATATTGATACTCCTGAAGATTTACTAGAGCTATCTCGACAAACAGTTCGTACACGGGCACAGGAATATTTACTAAAGAGGAATATTGTGGAACGGTTAAACAACAAATGAAAGGAAAAACTATACAGTATTTACTTCAATTCCTTGATCGCATACCCAGTGATACGGAGTCTTTGGTTTTGGCCAAAATCACGGACACAAATAGCCTAAGTCAAATTGCCTCTCAACTTAGAGATGAAGGTCACAGTAATCTAATCTCTTATTCCCGAAAAATTTTCATTCCACTGACCAAACTTTGTCGGGATTTTTGCCACTATTGCACTTTTGCAGAAGCACCGAAAAAACACGGTAGAAGTTTTATGACTCTTGGGGAAGTTATGGAACTCGTCAAACAGGGAGAAGCAGCAGGATGTAAAGAAGCCTTATTTACTTTAGGTGACAAACCAGAGTTACGCTACCGTGATGCACGTGAAGAATTAGCGAGTTTGGGACATAAAACTACACTTTCATATTTAAACGAAATAGCCAAAAGTATAGTTTCCGAAACTCAACTATTACCCCACATAAATGCCGGAGTAATGACTGCAGAAGACCTAAGGAAATTACGCAAAGTTTCTGTTTCACAGGGTTTGATGCTGGAAAGCTCTTCTAAAAGGCTCTGTGAAAAAGGTGGACCACATTATGGTTCGCCGGACAAAATTCCTGAAAATCGTTTGGAAACAATTATGCTAGCTGGTATTGAGAAAATACCGTTTACTTCCGGAATCTTAATTGGGATTGGAGAAACACGCTTGGAGCGAATTGAAGCACTGCTTGCACTCCGTAAATTGCACGAACAATACGGGCATTTACAGGAAATTATCATCCAAAATTTTCGAGCTAAAGCTGATACAAAAATGTTTAATGCTCTTGAACCAAGTCTTGAAGATTTGATCTGGACGATTGCGGTTGCGCGGATTATTTTTGGGCCTAAAATGAATTTGCAGGCTCCGCCCAATTTGAGTGCAGGTAACTTGGAGGCTTTGATTAACGCAGGTATCAATGACTGGGGTGGTGTGTCTCCATTAACACCCGACCATGTGAATCCGGAAGCACCCTGGCCAGAGTTACAAGAATTGACTAAAGCTACTGCCGAGAGTGCTGGAAGATTTGATGTCAAAAAATTACTTACGGAACGGTTGGCGATATATCCCGATTATGCAGTCAATGGTGAGAAATGGTTGGATGAAACTATACGCCTACAAGTATTGCGACTGAGTGACAGTGAAGGATTGGCTCGTATCAATTCGTGGTCCCCCGGAATGGGAATTATTCTGCCGGAAATAACTAAGTATCGCTCCATCATAACGAAATCTGGAATAAACAAAGAGATTGAAAAACTTTTGACCAGATCCAAAATTAATCCCGAGTGGTCAGAAAACGATATAGAGAGGTTGTTATGTGCTCGTGGTGCAGATTTTGAGGCGGTTTGTGTTGCCGCAGATGATCTCCGTAAAAAAGTGAATGGAGACGTCGTAACCTATGCCATTAACCGTAATATAAACTATACAAACATCTGTATTTTTCGTTGTGGATTTTGCGCATTTTCCAAGGGGAAAATGTCCGATAACCTGAGGGGGAAACCTTACGACTTAAATATGCTGGAAATCGTTCGGCGCACAAAAGAAGCGCGGGAACGAGGAGCAACTGAAGTATGTTTACAAGGTGGGATTCATCCAAATTATACAGGCCAGACTTACTTGGATATTTGTAAAGAGATCAAGACTGCTGTCCCGGAAATGCATATCCATGCTTTTTCTCCTCTTGAAGTTTGGCAAGGAGCAAAGACTCTTAGGTTGACTGTAGCAGAATTTTTACATCGGTTGCATGATGCCGGACTCGACACTTTGCCAGGAACCGCCGCAGAGGTTTTAGATGACGAGATTCGGAAAATTATTTGTCCGGACAAATTGAACACCGAGCAGTGGCTTTCAGTTATGCGCGATGCACACAATCAGGGGTTCCGTACTACAGCAACCTTAATGTACGGACATGTTGAAAGACCTCTGCATATTGCACGTCATTTTCTAAAGCTGCGAGCACTCCAAAGTCAAACCGGCGGATTCACTGAATTTGTGCCTTTACCTTATGTTCACATGGAAACCCCCATTTTTCTCAAAGGCAAAGCTCGAAAGGGGCCAACCTTCCGAGAAGCGGTTTTGGTTCACGCGGTTGCACGTTTAGTTTTACATCCATACTTCACTAACATCCAAACTTCATGGGTTAAAATGGGGCCTGAATGGGTGAAAGATTGTCTCAACGCTGGAGCCAATGACTTGGGGGGAACACTGATGAACGAAAGCATAACCCGAGCTGCCGGCGCTGTTCATGGACAGGAAATGCCTCCGGAAAGGATGGAGAAAACAATCAGGAATATAGGACGTATTCCTAGACAAAGAACAACACTTTACACAACTCCGGTGGAGAAACTGTTCAAAAAATATAATGTATCTTTTGAGGTTGGACACGGCCGTTTAGCTCAATCAATTTAGCTGATAATAAAGCCAATGAATGTACTGTGCAAACAACCTCCAGTTTCTCTTACATTGACAGCTTTATCTGGAATTCCACTGTTAAGTCCCGGAGACAATCTGGTTTCGCTCATTCTCCAAAGCTTGAAACAATCCAACCTGAGTTTGGAAAATGGGGATATCCTTGTTATTGCACAAAAAGTTGTTTCCAAAGCAGAAGGGCGTTATGTTCGATTAGCAGATATTAATCCATCGGAACAAGCCATTAATTTAGCAGAAAGCACCGGTAAAGACCCGCGATTGGTGGAACTGATTTTATCAGAATCACGTGAAATTGTTCGCCATTCTAAACGGACGCACCATAGTTCCGGAGTTGTTGTAGCAGAAAATTATCAGGGTGTAGTGTTGGCCAATGCTGGTATTGACTCTTCTAATGTGGAATCAAAAGGTGAGGATGAAAAAGTACTGCTGTTACCGATAGACCCTGATAAATCCGCAAACAATATCAAAAAAAGTCTGCAACTTAAAACCAAAGTAAGGCTGGCTGTCATCATCAACGACAGCCTGGGACGGGCTTGGCGAAACGGCACCACTGGTACAGCACTTGGCGTTTCTGGAATTCCCGCACTTTTAGATCTACGAGGTCGACCTGATCTTTTCGAAAAACCTTTACGAGTGAGCGAGGAAGCGATTGCCGATGAACTTTCATCTGCTGCCTCTCTTTTGCAAGGACAGGCAGATGAAGGCCGTCCAATAGTTTTGATTCGCGGATTTAATTTTTTAGAATTTACAGCTTCGGATACTGGAATTTCTAAATTGATTCGCCCGAAGGAAAAGGATTTGTTTCGATGACTTGTTCTGTCTTTACAGTATCTTCCGAAAATTTTCTTTTAGGGAGTCCAGAGTCAACAATACTAGCACTTTCCGGAGGGATCGGAGGAGCCAAACTTGCTTTGGGTTTGACTCAAGCCATACCACCGGAAAAACTAATGATTGTTGGAAATATCGGAGATGATTTTGTACATTGTGGCCTGCATATTTCACCGGATTTAGACACACTGATGTACACACTTTCTGGAAAATCAGACCCGGAAAAAGGATGGGGCCTTGCCGGAGAATCATGGGCTGTCATGCAAGCTATGGAGGATATGGGGGGTGAAACATGGTTTCAATTGGGAGACAGGGATTTAGCAACACATCTTGAGCGCACTCGCAGGCTTTCGGAGGGTGATTCACTCTCAGACATTACGACAGATTTTTGTCATAAATTTGGAATTGACTCACAAATTATTCCAGCCAGCAATGATTCTGTGCGCACAATTGTTGAAACCACGGAAGGTGATTTATCGTTTCAAAATTATTTTGTACAAAATCGCTGTCAGCCAATCGCCACTGGCCTCCGTTTTCAAGGAGCTGACAAAGCTTTGCCTCATCCGGAATTTATCAAAATACTCCAGAGCCCTTTTTTAAAAGCAGTTTTGATTTGTCCGTCCAATCCATTTCTCAGCATTGACCCGATTCTTGCCGTGCAAGGTGTTCGAGAAGCATTGCGGGGTTGTTCTGTACCAGTAATTGCTGTTTCTCCGATTATCGGCAGTGATTCTGTAAAAGGTCCAACAGCAAAATATATGCGGGAACTCGGTCTTCCAGTTTCTGCAACTGCTGTTGCAAATTATTATAGTGATTTTCTCGATGGTTTTATCTTAGACACTCAAGATGAAAAAGATGCTTCCGAAATCCGGAAAATGAGTATTTCTGTTAAAGTTGCAGAAATATTGATGAAAGATCTTGCTACTAAGACCAAGCTTGCAAACACAGTTTTGGATTTTTCAAATAATTGTAGTAAACGCAGCTTGAATTTACAGAAAAACGGTTTGAAATCACCCCAACTATAATATAATGCGGGAGGCACTATTTCAGGAGATATTTCAACTTGCCATCATAAAAAATAGTCATAAAAATTGATTCATGTTTATATGGGGGCTTTTTATTAAATGGGGAAACTTCCATAAATACTTTTTTCTATTTTGCATGGACAACTTTTAAGCAGTCATGCATAAAATGCGTCCGTTTTCTCATCATGAACTGGGCAGTGCGTATAGTCCGCCGGGAACCTCCCGAGGCTTGTAAGATGTTTTTTATTGTGTTGTTCGGTCAAGACACTCAGCCAAATAATTAAATCCTGAGTGCAATCCCACACATTCAGCAGGAGTTAGATTTGGATCTCGACGATTTAACAAAAGAGGTACAAGGACTCTACCATAGATTACTTGAAGAGGGTACAGATCCTAACGAGTGGGCTTACGCCTGGCGTTCCGAGTACAATCGAGGAGGCTTCAAGGCCGTTGATTTCCTCATGGAAGAGGTCATCAACCCTGGTAAATGTATCGGTTGTGCAGCTTGTGTCACCATCTGTCCGGTTGACGTATTCGATTACGAGAATGAGAAACCGAAGGACACCTGGAACAGAGCTTGTGTCTTTTGCGAGTTGTGCGCTGACGTGTGTCCGGTGCTGCGCCCTACCGACCGGGACCTGCCCCAGCAGATCCAACTGAAGGAACACAGCATCGATGAAGGTTTCGGACCTTACGCATACGGTGTGCTCGCGCGGACGACCAAGGAGTACATCCTGAAGGAGGGGCAGGATGGGGGCATTTGCTCAGCATTGGGAATCCATGGCATGCAAACCGGTACCATAAAGGGGGCTGTGGTCGGGAATGAAGACATGGAAAATCCGCAAATTGGGTATGCTAAGTTCGCGACCACGCCCGAAGAAATGCTAATCAGTGCACGGTCTCGTTATACATACCAACCAAACACTCTTGCACTGGTGGAGGCGATGAAAAAAGGAGTCTCCCCGTTGGCGGTAGTTGGTGTACCATGTCAAGTAGACGGAGTGCGCCAGCAGCAATTCTCGAGCATTCGGTTGGATGTGGCTGAGTGGTATCGCGAGAATATCGGACTGGTGATCGGCCTGTTCTGTTCGGAAGCCTTCACAGAGAAGGGCATAGATTGGCTGGCCGAAGACCTGAACGTACCTAAACGTGATATCACCAATATCAATATTAAAGGCAAGGTCGAGATTAAGCTTCGCGATGGGCGCGAGGAAGTGCGTTCGCTAAAGGCCTTTGGTAAGTTTGCCAGACCTGCCTGTCTCTACTGTATGGATTACGCGGCAGATAACGCGGATATTGGCCTTGGAGGAATCGGACTCAAAGGGTGGACGTTCACGTTGATCCGAACTGAAGCCGGACATAAGGCTTGGCAGGCTCTGCTTGAGTCTGGTTGGATAGAAACCAAAGAGCTCAGTGAGGCCCCGAAGTCGAAAGAACTCCTGATTCGACTTTCAAAGTACAAGCGCAACCGTCCTTTGCCGGCTCTCATGCCAACATTTTCAGAGCGCGAAGCAATTGGTAATCTTGATCCGAAGCACTACTATCGCGGTTGGGAAGATGGCAACTCGCCAAAAGATTGGCGGCCCCTACCGCCTTCACCGAAAAAGAAAAAGGCCGGGCCGAAGCATGGGGAAGGTGCTGCATGAATAATCCAAAAACACAGCTTGAGGACCTCAATGTTATCGTGTCGGGTCAGGGTGGTGATGGCTCTTTGACAGTTATTAATATCCTCGCCGATGTCCTACGTTCGTCGGGCATGCGTGCCTATACAGAGCGTGATGTACTGTCGCGCATTAGGGGAGGCATAACAGCCGCCACGTTGCGTGTATACAACGGTGATCGTCAATGTATAGGCAGTCATATTGATTTGCTGGTTGCCTTCGACCTGCTTGCGATCAATAAATATGCCTATCGCCTCAACGATCGAAGCATCATAATCTACGACAACTCTGGTGGTTCCTTACCCGATGACAGTGGGGTTCCAGAAGGCGCTCGTGTTATCTGTGTGCCGTTTAGCCGCTGCGCAGTAAGCAATTTTCGACGTGACCTCTATAAAAACAGTATTTCCTTCGCAGTTGTCGGGCGCCTGCTCGGTCTTAAAGACGGCGATATGCGACGTTCTTTCGAGAAGCGTTTCGCGAGGCGTGGTGCCCAGTCATTGAAATACAACCTTGACGCATTAGAAGTTGGTTGTGAACTCGCCGAAGAGGTTGGAGTGACTGTTAATAATGGGCTTTATGAGATCGTCAGCACGGATTCTAAACCGCACATGCTGATTACCGGAAACGAGGCGGTAGCCTTCGGTTTTGCCGTTGCAGGCGGGCGTTTTTTCGCTGGATACCCGATAACGCCCTCAACAGAAATCATGGATTGGCTAATGGCGTGGCTACCTAAGTTCGGTGGTGTAGTTAGACAAGCCGAAGATGAGTTGTCGGTGATCAATATGGCTATCGGAGCCGCCCTTACTGGCACGCGAACAATGGTAGCAACGTCCGGCCCGGGACTTTCGCTGATGCAGGAAGGCATCGGACAGCTAGGCATGGCCGAAATTCCATTAGTCGTGGTGGATGCTCAACGCAGTGGGCCAAGCACTGGCATGCCAACCAAGCCCGAACAAAGTGACATTAACCAGATGTCCTATGGGGGGCATGGTGATTTTCCGCGTATCGTCCTTGCTCCCGGCACGCCAGAGGATTGTTTTTACATGACTGTGGAAGCCTGCAACCTCGCTGAGCAATATCAAGTCCCTGTAATCATGGCATTGGACCAGGGGCTTTCGCAGAACCTTGCAACGATAGACCCGATCGAACTGGAAAAAGTAGTAATAAAACGTGGCAAACGCCTAGACGCCGAATCACTTGAAGGCATCGATGTCTACAAGCGTTACGCTTTCAGCGAAGACGGTATTTCCGCATTCACTGAACCAGGCACCCCTGGTGGGATGTGGCTCGTAACAGGAAACGAACACGATGAGTTTGGCCACGTCTCTACCGATCCCGATAACCGTGTGCGCATGGTGCAAAAGCGTCAGAGCAAGATACAGTCTATGCAGGCTGATCTGCCACATGCCGTTACCTATGGCATAGAAACCGCGGATATCGGCTTTGTAGGCGTCGGCATTACATATGGCGTGATTCATGAGGCTATGGATATCCTGGCAGAGCGAAACATACATGCCCAATATCACCAGCTTCGTACAATTTGGCCGATGCTTGAGGAGACTCCGGAATTTACTCGTCGTTGCCGTCATGTATTTGTCGTCGAGTACAACTCAACCGGACAATTGGCCACACTCATCGTTGCGCATGGTGGTGAGGAAGCTCACATCCACAGTGTTCTCGCGTATGATGGCATGCCACTGCAAGCCGAAGATTTGGTCCAAGAGGTCATTGAACTCATGAACTTGAGAAATCATAAAAGGTCAGAATGACAAAAACATATACTCCTTCTAGGCCAATCTGGTGTGCTGGCTGTGGTGATTTTGGCGTTTTGGAGGCTTTAGTCACTGCTCTGGAGGAACTGGAGGTACCACCACACAACCGTATGATTATTGCCGGTATTGGATGCTCAGGTTCGTTGCAGAACAATCTGCCTTGCTTCGGCTACCACGCCCCTCATGGTCGAGTTTTGCCGACTGCGACCGGAGCCAAACTTGCCAATCCCAAACTCACCGTTGTCGGTGTCGGCGGAGACGGCGATGGCTACGCTATCGGAGCTGGACACCTCGTACATGCTCTGAAACGAAACCCGGGCGTGACGTATATTGTTATGAATAATGGCACCTATGGCCTGACCAAAGGGCAGGCGTCACCGACCAGCTCAACTGGCTACGAAAACAACATCGAAGAAGACTTAGAACCAATCATGCTCGGTTTGAGTATCCCCGGCTCGACTTTTCTTGCACGCGGTTACAGTGGCCAGCCCGAGCAACTGCTCCGGCTGACTCTTGCTGCACTAAGACACACCGCAGCGGGTCGCGGAATGTCCTACCTTGAGGTACTGTCCCCGTGTGTTACCTATAACGATACCTACCGTGAATGGCGTACCAGTGTCTATGACATCGATAGCGATGCTGGGTATGACCCTAACAATCGTGCCGCAGCTTTTAGTCGTATGGCTGAATTGAGGGAGCAAAAGCGCTTGCCGCTGGGTCTCATTTTCCAAGAAAAACGTTCCGCACTTGAAACTTTGGCTCTTAACCATGATTTCGCTGAACCGGCACTACAAGATATTACTGACCCCCGTCTTTTCACAGCCTATCGTGAAGCAAAGCAATCTTTCATGAAATAATTGAGATATCCGTTAACATTATGTGCCATTTACTCCACCCACTCAAATCCGCAATCCCTTGCTACTGCTGGTGGCGGGGGAAGGATTTGAACCTTCGACCTTCGGGTTATGAGTTCTATGTCCCCGCTATATAGATACTTTTGGAACAATTAATAACGGATATCCTTACTTGAGATAATTTTAGTATATCCTTCTTTTGACTATACCCTTGGCGCAAACATCATATATACTGTAATTTTGTCGCATCAATTGTCCTTCACATTCTTGAGGTACGCTGTCTTTTCAGCTTATGGTTGTAAAGTGCACACCTCACAGGCTCAGGAGTTATCCCATGAATATGAATAAAATTGGCATCATTGGCACAGGCTTTGTTGGCATGGCTGCCGCTTACTCTCTTTTTCAGCTAAAGCTGTCCAATCAGATTGTACTTGTCGATAAAAACCACGACAGAGCTCAGGGTGAAGCTTTGGATTTGATGCATGGCCAGCCGCTGGTAGGGCGTTGTCAAGTAACTGCGGGTGATTTTTCCAGTCTGAAAGGCGCTGGAATCATCGTTATCTGTGCCGGTGTCAGCCAGTCCAGTCCAGATGAAAGTCGACTACACCTGCTGCAACGTAACATCAAGGTGTTTGAGGCCATCGCCAAAGAGCTGGATCATCATGCACCTGAAGCGATGTTGCTGATTGCCAGCAACCCTGTGGATATTCTCACCTACGCCATGCAGAGTTTAAGTCAACGCACCAACAACCTAATCATTGGAACCGGAACATTGCTGGACACATCCCGTTTCCGTACGCTTCTTGCGGACTACTATGATGTATCCCCCCAATCGGTTCAGGCCTATATTCTTGGGGAACATGGCGACACTGAAATTCCGGTCTGGAGTTCGGCCTCTGTTGCCGGCCTCTGGATCAAGGACAATACCATTAATGGTCGAGAATATGACCAGAATGCTATGGCAGAGATTGTTACCAAAGTTAGAAAAGCGGCTTACGAGATTATTGCTAACAAGGGTTACACCAACTGGGCAATAGGCCTGGTGATCGCCTATATCATCCGCACAGTCCGGGATAACCAACGCAATGTCATGCCCGTCACGGTAAGGTTGAATGGGGAGTATGGCATTAATGACAACTGCCTGAGTCTGCCGACCGTCATCGGCAGTGATGGTGTCGAGAGTATTATCACTCCCAAATTGGATGAAGAGGAAATGGCTGGCATTCAACACTCAGCCAACGCCCTGAAAGCATCAATGGACCAGCTGGTATAGGTTTTGCGCCCCAACCCAGAGATTACTCTCCGCCGTAGATAAATTGAGCATCTGCCAGCCTCGAAACGAAGCCCTCTCCTTTCTTAGTGGAGAGGGCTTCATTTATATGGAAACAATAACTAGCTTGGAGGAAGGGACCTCTCACTACTCGAATTTAAAAGAAACCTTCATCTTGGCACGGTAGGCAGTCACTTTGCCATTGTCGATTTGCATATCTAGTTTGACAACCTCAGCGATGCGCAAATCTCGCAGACTTTTTGCAGCTCTTTCGACCGCATTCGCGGCAGCCTTATCCCACGATTCTGGGCTACTGCCAACCAATTCAATTACTTTATAGATACTATCGCTCATAGATCACTCTCCTTATTCAAATCTGATATGGTGCATTAAAAAAACGTGCAGCCTTTTTTCAGTGAAAAGGGCTGCGTTGATTTTATGTTTACTATATTGGAAATATTCGCGCGAATCAAGACTTCCTCTCTGAATTTTTTGTCATCAGCTATCTTATTGTTTTGCCTGCACATTCCGAGATATTATTATCTCCAATGTCATAGTTCATTGGGGTGAATGTACTTTAAGCAAATAAAATCAGAAAGTAACGAACTGTAAAAACGAGAATTTGAATTATCTTAAATGAGTAATTTGTAATAGCAAAATAAGCATTGCGTGTGGGGTATAGTGTGGGGTACTAAATGTAATTATAAAGATGTGAATTATAATATCATCTTTATATCACTGATATTACACCATAAAATTGGTGGCGGGGGAAGGATTTGAACCTTCGGCCTTCGGGTTATGAGTTCTATGTTCCCCCCTATTACTGGCTAATATCAACTTATATTAATTGATACTATCTATAGAATAACAGTGGTTTATGGATTAATCAATTATTATTCAGTTATACCAATTAATAGCCAATTATACGGCTTATAAACACCTATATGGACACCTAATTATTGTACTCAGGTCGAACACTAATTCTTCACAGTCAGATATACCCCAAAGAACGTCCTTTCCGTTAACCTTTGCAAACAATCTTCAGTCTCAATCTATCTGATTTACGACTAAAAGCCCTAGAATAAAAAGCAGTATCAATTACTGCAGTCAAGAGTTGTATTGTAACCAACGGTGAAATTATCCACTGCTCCAAGAGCAAAGGAAGTTCCGTCTTTGGAATAATATTTAAATGAGTCCAGATTACCTAATGTGAGAGTTGTCGAATTGTCAATTGTTGAAGTTCCTCCAAGATCTATAAATATTCTATAATTCGTTCCTGAAAATGGACCTACAACACCTCCATCTGAATTTGCAGAATTGTAAGAATGTCGTCCTTTATAGCAAGTATCGCTAGAACCACATCCACTGCTTTGTTTACCTATTTCTCCAGAACTATCATCAGCAACAACAACAGCATCTGTTGATGCATTATTATCTGCGAAGATATCTATCTTTATATTATCAGCACTACTGTTACCCTTAACACCAAACATATAAAATAAGTAAAGATGAGTGGTGTTGTCGTATTGATTATAGAAGAAAACGTTACCTGTAGTTGCAGTAGGTGTCGGTCCGTGGGTTAAGTTCACCGAAGAACCAGAATAGTTGTAGTTTTGTGATGCTGTTTTCACGCTTGAAGAATTATCAGTATAGGCAGTGACATTACCCAGTAAATTTGAGCTGTCTGTTGAACTGCGTTGGTCTCCTGCCCAAATGGACATTACATTACCTGAAGTGCATGTTCCAGAGACAGTAAGATCATAAGTCTGAGTTAAGACATACCCGCTTGCTGTTGTAATTGTAATTTTAATATTTGAGTGCGTTGTAATTTCTGAGGCTTTTGTCGGGGTCCATTCAATAAGTCCTGTAGAGGAGATAGTCATACCATCAGGCTGATTGCTCAGAGAATATGTGATCGTCCCTGAATAATTGTTGTCGGTGGTCACCTGGTACTAATAGCTCTGACCAAAAACTACAGTAGTTCCATTATCAGGAACTGAGCTCGGATCAAAAGAGATGTCTTCTGTGATAGAACTTGAACTAATTGATGACTCCTCCTTTTCAGAACAGGAGATCATGATAGTAAGACCAATGAAGGAAACTAGTATAATGTATAAAATATTTTTCATTTTTCTCCCTTAGACATAGCACCTTTAATTTGCATTATATCTTCTTCTACATCTCATGCAAGAAAAACTCCAGTAGTAAAGTTGAGAAAAGGAATAAATTGCTGTTTGATGGGATGCTAATCTTTGGAATTGTTTTGAAAATTGATGCATTTTCTATGGGTTATTATTCTGTGTTAGGATTAATAGGATGGTTGGGCTGGCATCTGGTTTCAATTATATTTGGTGTTGGTATTCTTAGGGCTAAATAATTATAAAACGAAATCATTCAGCAATAGGTGAAACCCAAAACAAATAAGCCCTATGCCCATCATTTTGCTGAATTTGTTCCAGACCTGGTTCATAAGCAATTTTTCCAGAAGCACATAAATCGTCAATCCAAGGATCCAGAAGAGATTCATGATGCCTCCCACAAACAACAATCCCATCAAGAACCAGCAACAACCGAGACAGTAGGCTCCATGCTCAACCCCCATCAGAAATGCTCCCTTTAAGCCTGGACGACGATGCTCGGTCAAGAATTGCATCGGACTTTGACAATGCTGGAGGCAGGACTCTTTCCAAGGTGTAAACTGATAGATCCCTGCGAGGATCATGATGGAGGAACCCAACAGGTTGCTGGTCAAAGTCATGTCCATGGGAGACATGATCCCACGTAATTCACAAAGCCACTGCATTGCTGTTGCTAACAGGCTGAAAAAAGCCCAAGCAGCCAAATAACCTAAGAGGAAGAACCCCGCTGATTGGGGGGCTTTTGAGGTGTCTGTTCCACGCCGGATCAAAGCAGAGTAGAGCAGGATCACCGATGCCACGCTAGGGAGCATCATGGCGATCATCATGACCCACCACATGAGGAAAACCAAAACGGCATACCTCGCAGACCAAACAGCGGGCATCATCATCTTTGCCATGCCCTGATCGTTCATGCCTGTGGCAGAAGACATGACTGGCATAGACGTAACCATACCATCCGCCATGGTCATCTCCAGGGCTGACATCGGCATGCCCACTCCCAGAAGCGTGTAGATGGCGGCAATCAAAAAGATTCCTGCCATCGCAGTACTGATGATCAAGCGGTCCTTGAGCAGAAGTTGCTCTATCCTACTGGTTTCCATCCTTTTACAATGAAAATAGGAATTATGAGCATTGGTTTCCTATGATCTTCAGGACTGGATGATACCTGAATTATTCCAATGAAGTTCACAAAGATGAGAATGGGTTCCAGTATTGTTTGGTAGCTTTATGGTACCTTGAGTCTTAGCCGTACCACTTGCCATCTCGGCGATTGTGTATTCGAATCCTTGGGGAATGTCAATTCGAGCCCGGTGTGATTCTCCTGAAACAGGGTTCTTAATTGGTTCCACATTCAATTCAAAAACTTCATCGACAACAACCCGCCCGGTTCGTCCATTAATGTCTGCTTCAATGGATACCGGCTTGTAGAGTGTTTCGTGATGGGTTGAAGTCATGGCGTTGATAACCCAACATATCGTTGCCATATCTTCCGTATCCTCTCCAGATAGGATCTTTTCAAGTCCCTCCCGCTGTTCTGGCGATGCATTTACATCAATGATGATTTGACTTTCACCATTTCCTTCATGAATCGGTCCCGGCCATTTAGCCATAAATCCAGCAGTCAGACCGTCAAGAGATACATCTCCATAAAAACCCTTTTCAATTTTATATCCAACTGCAGCTTCACAGGTGCCATAGGTAGGAAGAGCGTTGAATTGACATGGGCAGCCATAGGCACAATTACAATTTGATACTTCGATTGCGTGTATTTCCCAAGGGGTCATGTTACCTCATTAATTAATAGGTTTTGTTTGAATTTATCCCAAAAATATAATTGAAAAAATACATTACGTTAGTTGATTGAAAAAGACAATATTTTTTAAAAACATTTATTCAATTGACTTTCTAGGATTTATTGACTAGTTGGATGAAATAGAAATGGCATTATCATAATTAATCTATAAATTGTATATTGGTAAATATACGTAGTCCCCAGATGTCTGGTTGAGGAAAATTTTACAAGAAGGTGGAGATTTTACCTGGAGGGTGTCTGACTGATGGCGTCAACTGTCAGACACCCTCCAGGTAAAATCCCCCCCATTCTTGTATAGATTGGTTTAACCTAAAACCAAATAAAAACTCTAAAATAATAACATTTATGGTACTCAAGGAACTGGATCTGTTGGATCCCTTCTCCCGGATCACCTCAGCATATAGTAATTCAGTTTCAGAGAGACAAGGGACTCTTTAGTGGTTTAATAGTAAGAAATTCAATAAATCAGTTGTATGCAAAAACGGTAGATGTTGGTGGATATATTTTAGAAACAGGAAAAGACTTTGTAGATTTGTTTAAGCAAAATGAATGAATTTGATTTATTCACTCATACACAAATTCTAAAATTAAATGTCACTCACATCATCTCCTGTGAGTAACCCCCACTAATTCTTCACAGAGTCAGACAGCCTCCAAGTAAAATCACTACACGCACGCATTAGGGGAATAGATT
>Ga0208409_1000423_pt1 | contig 18666 bp, 18 predicted proteins | sample ETNtaG_29_FD_185784 | JGI IMG/M metagenome (GOLD analysis project Ga0208409, IMG submission 185784) | Marine microbial and viral communities from oxygen minimum zone, Eastern Pacific Ocean - ETNP201406SV201 (SPAdes) (version 2) | ecosystem: Environmental > Aquatic > Marine > Oceanic ...
TTATTTAGAGTAATATATTGGTTAAAGGTACTGCAAATTGTGGAAATAAAAAAAGCTCCACTTCTTCTGATGCTAAATGGTTGGCAGACACGACCATACCAAAATGAATGCAATCCCTCCGGTAGCGGCGACAACGCCAAGCTTAAAATTTTCCGTAGCCTTGATCAAGCCGGAACGGTAAGCAAGTAAAAGAGCGCCAAGCGTTCCGAAGGTTAAGAATACAGCCTGCTGAACAATTCCAGGGTAGGTGCTTTCAAAAAACTTTGATAAGCCACCCAGCGCCAATCCTTCCAACAGTGCATATCCAGGGACGGTGTAGGGCGCTAAATGTTTCTTAAATACAGTAATTAAGGCAACAATAAAACCGCCAACGAAGCCCATTATCATAAATCCGCTTACCTTAGGATCCCCTATAGGCAAATTCCAGGTGTAAATTGCAGTGGTCATAAGGAGAAGCAGAGAAAGAGCTGTCTTATTGACTGTGCCGCCAATCGTCATGGTGGATTCAGATGCTTGTGCTAATTGAGCGAAGGTATTTTTATTTAAGGAAGGATTCCCAGAACGCAACGCCAAATGTCTGTTCATATTTCCCTCTGTATTTTCATAAATATCATTAATAAATAATTTATATTAAAATATTTTGAATATACTTATTGAATTCGACTCTGCAGCTCTGAAAGAATATTATCTGTAGAAATACGAACTTGTTCCATGGTGTCTCTATCCCTCAGGGTAACAGTTCCATCTTCTGTTGTTTGATGATCTACCGTAACTCCATAGGGTGTTCCCGCTTCATCCTGCCTGCGGTACCGCCGGCCTATGGATCCTCCCTGGTCAAAATAGGCGCTGTATTTTGTCCGGATATCTTCAACAATTTTCTGAGCAATTTCCGGCAAACCGTCCTTTTTTACCAAAGGAAACACTGCACAGGTAACTGGGGCAATTTTCGGGTCAAGTTTTAATACAATCCGTTTTTCATCACGGACTTCCTCCTCGCAATACGCATCCACGAGACATGTGAGAAAGGCCCTATCCACACCTGCGGAAGATTCTACCACAGCAGGAATGATCCGTTCATTTGTTTGGGGATCAAAATACTGTTGTTTTTTTCCGCTGTATTCATTGTGCTGGTCCAGATCAAAAGTACCCCGGTCTGCAATCCCTTCAAGTTCAGACCAGCCGAACGGGAATTCATACTCCACATCGAAACATGCTGTGGAGTAATGAGCAAGTTCATCTTTATCATGTGGACGCAACCGGAGTTTTTCCGGATTAATTCCTAATTTCTTAAACCAGTTCAACCGTTCCTCACACCAATAGTCCAGCCATTTTTCATTTTCGCCAGGGTGAATGAAAAACTCTAATTCCATCTGTTCAAATTCCCGGGTACGAAACAAAAAATTTCCTGTGGTGATCTCATTCCGGAATGCCTTCCCTAACTGAGCAATTCCGAATGGCAGTTTTTGACGGGAAGTTCCCTGAACATTCATGAAATTAACAAAAATTCCTTGGGCCGTTTCCGGTCGTAGATACGTGATTTCCCCCGAATCCTCTACTGGGCCGATAGCTGTTTTAAACATGAGATTAAACTGGCGGGGTTCCGTCCAGTCTTTTTTTCCGCACCTTTCACAGGGTTTGTTGAGATCAACATGATCTGCCCTGTAACGGGCTTTACAATTTTTACAGTCAACTAAAGGATCGTGAAAATTTGAAACATGACCGCTTGCTTCCCACGTTTTTGGATGCATGAGTATGGCAGCATCCATACCCACGACATTTTCCCGCGAAGTAACAACATCATGCCACCAGAAGTCCTTAATTTTTTGCTTCATTTCTACGCCATATGGTCCGTAATCCCAGGTCGATCCCAAGCCTCCGTAAATCTCGGAACTCTGAAAAATGAAACCGCGTCGCTTACACAATGAAACGATATTTTCAATTGATTTTAAATCCATAAGATGCCTTTTAACTCAACAATAATATATTCACACAGAATAAATCATTTTGATTTTTTTCTTCTTCTCTTTTTTGGCGGCGCTGCACGCCTTTTATTGATCAGTTCTGTAGCTTCTTCCAGTGAAAGAGTATCAGGATTCGATTCCTTCGGTATGGATGCGTTGACTTTTCCGTCTGTGACATACGGTCCATACCTTCCATCCTTGAGCACGAGATCTTCTCCAGTTTCAGGGTGAACCCCTACTGTCTTGAGTTCCACAGATCCTTTTTTCCTTTTAGCAAGGAGAGAAAGAGCCTCACCAAGCTTCACGGTAAGCGGGGATAACGGCGGAAACAGTTTTGCGTTAGTTTTTCCACTTTTGATATAGGGTCCATACCGTCCAAAATCAGCAGTGACCGGTTCCCCTGTTTCCGGATGGTTGCCAAGGGTTTTAGGAAGAGAAAGCAGTTGGAGAGCAACATTCAGATCGATAGGATCTGATAACATACTTTTCGGAATGGATTTCCTGGTTTTTGAATCGCCCAGTTGGACATACAGCCCGTACTTGCCATCTTTTAAATACACTGGATCACCGTTCTCTGGATCTGTTCCAAGCGGGGCGTCTGCTTTGTCAGCCTCCTCTAAAAGCTCTTGCGCTTTTTCCAAAGTCAAATCTCCCAGGGCTACACTGAATGGAATTGTTTTCGTTTTCTCACCCTTTTGGAGATAAGGACCATACAGACCAATTCTGGCATGAACTGTATTTTCATCTTCAGGCCAATTATCAATTGCACATGCTTTCCTGATATCAATCTCTGCCTCAAGCATCTTTTCAAGTCCGATAGTTTTCTCATTCCCGAAATAAAAGGATTTCATGAATGGAAAAGCGTCTAGTTCTCCCCGGGCGATAGCATCTAAACTGTCTTCCATCCTGGATGTAAACTCTGTATTTACCAATGACGCAAAGTGGTTTTCAAGCAGTTGAGTAACAGCTACTGAAAGAAAAGTGGGAATCAGGGCCCCCTTTACATTTTTCACATATTCCCGAAATATGATGGTGTCAATAATGGATGCATACGTTGAAGGTCTTCCAATACCTTTTGCTTCCAATGCTTTCACAAGAGAAGCTTCTGTGTATCTCGCTGGGGGTTTTGTATTGTGTTCTACGGCAGAAAGATCATCACAGTGAATTTTATCATTTACATTTACTTCTGGAAGAATTGTCTCCTTGTCAGCCAGTTTTGCCCTAGGATCATCTTTGCCTTCAACATATGCACGCATATATCCGGGGAAAAGGATGACATTCCCCCGGGAACGGAATAGAGCATTCTGGTTCGAAATGAACAGCATAGTCTGTTTCATTCTCGCTGGCATCATTTGACTTGCCATGGTTCGTTTCCAGATCAAATCGTACAATTTGGAAGCATCATCCCCCAGTGCACCGGAGACTGTGTCCATTGAAGTGAATACTCGGCCTGCCGGACGAATTGCTTCGTGAGCTTCCTGAGCATTTTTCACTTTGGTTGCGTACTGAATTGGTTTGGCAGGTAAATATTCTTTCCCATACAACCGGTCAATATCTGATCTGGCGGCGTTCAATGCTTCACCCGATAAATGTGTGGAATCCGTCCGCATATACGTAATAAACCCTGCCTCATACAGCCGTTGAGCAATTCTCATTGTGTTTTTGGCAGTGTACCTAAGTTTCCTCCCTGCCTCCTGCTGAAGGGTGCTGGTTGTAAATGGAGGATATGGTTTAGAGGTTCTTGGTTTTTCCTTAATATCGGAAACAACCCATGGCCCCGGTTTAAGTTCTTCCAAAAGAGCGTTGGCTTGTGACTCTGTAAGAAGAAGCACCTCTTGATTTTTCAGTTGGCCTGTTTCCCTTTCGAAATCTTTTCCTGTTGCAAGGTTTTGGTCATTCAGTTTGAAAAGGTTCGATTCAAAATTTTCTGAATTTGCGGTTTTTAAGACGGCTTTTAGATCGAAATAATTCGCTTGTTTAAATCGTGCTCTTTTCCGTTCCCTGTCAACCATAATCTTCACCGCTGCAGATTGGACACGACCGGCAGACAAAGCTGTTTTGACAAATTTCATATTTTTCTGGAGGGTTCCCCATAATACCGGTGAAATTGAGTAACCCACCAATCGGTCAATAATACGGCGGGTCATTTGGGCTGAAATCAAATTTGTGTTTAGGGGTCTGGGCTGACCTAAGGCATTCTTAACAGCTGTTTTAGTTATTTCCAAAAACTGAATCCGTTCGATAGTAGCCTGAGGAATTTCCTGGGTAATATGATCCGCAATTGCTTCACCTTCCCTGTCGGGATCCATGGCAAGAATTACTTTGGAAGCAGTTTTCGCTTTGGATTTGAGCTCCTGTATAAACTGTTTCCTGTCGGGAAGAACTTCCAGGGTGGCCTTAAAGTTATTGTGAACATCAATATTCAATTTATTTTTGGGGAGATCCTTAACATGTCCTACACATGCAAGAACTTCAAAGTCTCCATCAAGATATTTTGAGATAGTTCTGGCCTTGGAAGGTGATTCCACAACTAATATTGGTTTTTTACTCATTTCAAGACATAATTATCAAGTGAACAAAAAAGTTATTCATGATACACGTTTTCGCGTGTGCGTATTAATGTAAAGGAAAAATATTATAAATTCAAGCCAACAATATAATCAACAAGAGAATCCTGCCTGATTTCAGATTGGTCACCAGTGCGAAAATCTTTAACCTGAGCATTTTGATTCTCCATTTCCTTTTCGCCTATGATCACTGCTATCTTCACCCCGGTACGATTTGCATCACGCAATTGGGCTTTCAGGCTTCGGCGGAGCATGTCCGTTTCAGTTGCCAATCCTTTTTGTCTCAGTGTCTCTGCTAAAGTGAAAGCCACCATTCTGGATACATCACCTAAACAGATAATGTAAATGTCTGTATTTGCCGGTTTAGTATTTGAATCAAAACTCTCCAATACAAGCATGATTCGCTCTACACCGGCAGCAAAACCGACTGCAGGAATCGGTTTTCCGCCCAAAGTTTCTACAAGATGATCATACCGGCCTCCTCCACAGATAGCATTCTGTGCTCCGAGAGCATCAGACGTGATCTCAAATGTGGTACGGGTATAATAATCCAGTCCCCGAACCATCCGGGGATCCAGTTCGTATGGAATATTACATTCATTTAATACCGCTTTGACCTCCTCAAAATGGTTCAAATCTTCATCTGATAGATAGTCACTAATAACCGGTGCATTTCTTAATAATGCTATTTCGTGGGGAACTTTTGTATCAAGAATACGGAGAGGGTTTGTCTCAAATCGTTTTTGGCTTGTTTCCGACAGATCAGAAAGATAAGGGCGAAGAAAGTCCTGGAGGCTTTCCCGATAAGCAGTTCTGCATTCCGGATATCCGATGCTGTTCAGTTTCAATGTAAGATCAGTTAATCCCAATTCCTTAAAAAAATTATATGCCACGATAATGACTTCTCCGTCCTGTTCCGGGAATCCTGATCCAAAAGATTCCACCCCGATCTGGTGAAATTGCCGCCAGCGCCCCTTTTGTGGGCGATCGCGCCTGAACAGGGCATCCATATAATATAATTTTGTTATGGGGGATGTACCTGAGAGATTGTGCTGGATAAATGACCGGACAACCGGTGCAGTTAATTCCGGCTTCAAGGTGAGATGTGTTCCCCCCTGATCCGTCCAGCTATACATCTCTTTTGAGACTATGTCCGTATCTTCTCCGACACTCCGGGAAAATAGTTCTGTCTCTTCAAACGCCGGCGTACGTATTTCACTGTATCCGTACAGGGCCATAAAATTATGAAGGGATGTCTCCAGCTGTCTCCATTTCCAGGATTGGTCCGGCAGAATATCGTGAGTGCCTTTAATAGACTGAATTTGTTTTGAGGACACGAAAGTTATCCTAGAATTTCACTGAGAATTTCATCAGCCTCTTTTTTGTGCTTCTCAGGGACGTAGATAGTGACGTTGCTTCCGGCAAGATTTACTGCAGTAATGCCGAAAGCGGAACCCGCCCAGTCAGATTTAATGTAATTAGGAATATTTTTTGATTGTAGCACCTCCGCTACCATCTCGGCATAAATCTGACCCGGAACGGAACGTAATTTAACCCAGATAATTTCCTGGAGGGGTAGCTCAAGGGGCTCGGTATCTACCAAGGAGACTTTACAGTCTGCACAGACTTCAATCCCTTCAAGATATTCAGCATGACAATTGGGACAAACCATATTTATTAGCCTTATTTACTCTTGGAATTTCTCACATTCGGGATAGAGAAGGAACTGAAAATTTTGTTTTACATCACAAAACTTAAAATAAGAGCAGCCTGTTTAAAAATTCGCCCTGCGTTGGAAAATCCCTCCCCTTTGTTCAAATTTCAAATCCGAAAGAGTTGGAGATTTCACATTAATTTTTAAATAGATTCCCTGTCCTCGTCCGCTGGGAGTCCAATTAATGGACATCTCCCAACAGTGGAGATCACGATAGATAGAAAAACTATGGTTCACCATATCCCTGCTTTCAAGATCAAACCGTGCATTATAATTCACTCGCCAGTATTTTGTGATCTGTATAGAAGAGTTCGTGTTCATCCAAAAACTTTTGAGAGGATTGTCAGGATTGGCATTGTTGTAGGAATAACTCAAACTAATATTCGTGTTCCAGAATTTATCACCACCGGTAGATTTTTGGGAACTGGGAACAGGACTGAAATCTCCCAAGTCATCTGTTTCTGCAGTCGCAGTTGAATCTTTTTCCAGATCAGGGGTTGTTTCTCCAATCCATTGGTAGCGCTTCCCTGAAAAACCGAATCCCGTGGAAAACTGGGCATTTACCAACCGTGGTATAATGAGACCATTTTCATTTTTGTTGAATGTATTGATTCGTTTATCTTCCTCAAGGTTATATTTATAAAAATCATGTGTCATCCGAACATCCAAGGATAATTTTCCCCCAATTTTTGTTCGGATTGATGACTGTAAATTCGCTAACTGAAATTCCTCCGCAACAAAGTTATAACTGGTAGACATCCTCCAGCTGAATAGATCAATTTTCTTTTCTTCTTCTAAAGATTTCACCTTCGCCTGAAACACATTATTTACGGAAATATTCATGGACTGCCGTTCAGTTTTGGGCGTCCCGCCAGCCATGGTTCCGCTGAAACGGTCATGAAGAATTTCATTTCCAGCAGTATCAATTATCGTTTGAAAATAGCCAAGGTCCATGCCGAACAATGGTTTGGAAAAATCAGGTGTGTACGAATATCCCACGGAAGGAGTCATAACATGACGAATACTTTTTACTTCTGCAATATTAATCGGGAAAAGGCCATACAACTGGGTCCGGAGGCTGAGGCTCATGGAACCAGTTGTACGCATTGCTAGCCCTGTACGCTCGATAGTTTTCTTGTTATCATCCGAATCTAAATACGCATCATAGGATTTATTCACCCAGGAAGACTTCATGGAAATTCGGGGGCTCATAGTAATATATCGAAATAATTTCTGGGGAGCAGACAGTGAAAAATTATGATTGAGAATCCCATCATACACTGTGGTATCCTCTACCTCCCAAAAATATTGCTCTGTCACTGGATCATGATAGGTTTCAAAATAGGTTCGAAGTTTATTTGTAAAGTTTGATGAATAATTCCAAGAAATGTTGTGATACCACCTTTTCTTTATCAATTTCGTTGGAAATAATTGGCTCTGTCCATGCCTGAATGAAATAGATGGAAGGGTTCCGCTGTATTTGTTCAATTGATAACCAGAACGGGTTGGTTCAACAAAAAACGGATTATCTAATGATGAATCTATTTTCCGTTCTGCCATGAGGTCCTGTTTCAACTGAAAATTCATACTTAATGAATTCTTAGACTTTTTCCACCGTTTTGAATAGGTGGCTTTTGAAATTGCCTGCTGGTCTAACCGCTGGCTCAGGTCAATTCCCGTTTCCTGGTTAAAGTCCCCCCGGCTGTAATAACTTGCATCTACACGAAGGGATTGATCATTCCTTAACGTTTGGTTGTGTGACCAGCGAATGTTGTAGTCCGTTGTTCGTTCCAGTTGATTCAGTTGGGATATATCCCTGTCTGCTTTAGGAAGAGATGATTTAAAATTCTGTCTCGTCTCAAATTGAAAATTACCTGTGTACCAATACCGTTTTTTATACCTGTTGTACACTTTTACAAAAAATCCCTGCCGATCCGCAAAACTTGTTGTGACCTTTGTATCTAAATAATCGTTGAATGCCCAGTAATAACCCAGTCCATCTAAGAATTGACCCCGGTTTGATGTTTCACCGTAGCTGGGCATGAGCCACCCTGAATTGCGATTGCCACTTTGGTGCGGAAAAATTGCGAACGGAAGGGGAAAAAGGGGAATTCCCCCAATGTAAAGAATCAATGGGCGGCTTACTACTTTATCATTGTGAATCATCTTCATTTTCTGTCCTCCAAAATGAAAATGGGGAATATCCAAATCGCATGTGCTGTAAATGCTGTTTTTTACATAAAATGTGTCATCAGCCTGGTTTCTAATTTCATTCCCATGATAATAGCCATCCTTCGTTTTGGTTTTACCTTTGATAATTTTTCCGCGCCGGGTGTTTAAATTATATACCATTTCATCACCGGACATGGGCTCTTTTCCTGCTTCTTTCATTGTCGGGCGGGTTTCTTTTAAAGTTGTATCAACAGGACTTATGGGAAATGCCTTCAAAAGGTTAGTCTGCCAATTTATATTCAAAAAACCTGCAGACAGGTTCATATCGGTATGTTGTATTTCAGCATTGGTATGCAGATTGGTTGTCTCATCCGGAATGTTGTACTCAATGTTGTCGGATTTATACACTATGGGAGCTTCAATCTTTTTATTTGTTGAATCGGGAGTAAATGTACCCCGTCCTCCGCCTGCAATAAGTATTTGATGGAGATCCTTTTCCTGTAAGAGTATTGTCATTGTGTCTCCGGAGGCCTGATTTTTTCCCTGATATACAGAATCTTCAAAAATATGATACAGTGTGGTCGCCATCCCTTCAACCCGCATTGAATCCAATCCACCATCTACGAAAAACCCTTTCAGTACTTTTCCAGTCATATCGTCCTTGAAATGAACGGGGTCCTGTGATGTTGATTTATTTGTTGTATCTGAGGTTTGCCACCCTGAGCTGGTTGAAACAACATGAGCTTTTGAAGGGATGTACATGTATTCCAATTTTTCATCACTGTATTGGAGCTCAATTTCACTTCCGGATAATGTGCGCGTATCAGTTTCCACTTGGGGGTCCAAGTATAGATGAGTAGTTTCTTTTTCCTGTGAATAGATTGCTTTGCCACATGTCGCTGTCCTCTCCTCTTCTTGAATTATAACGTGGCCAATCGCCTCGTAGGAAACAGCATCGCTTTCAGGAGCTTTTTCATAGTGCAGCAGATCCGCTGTTATGATTTGGTCTTTCTGCTTTAACCTTGTATTCCCCAGGGCTTCTCCCCTGTCCATTTCTGTAAAATAGTTAAGGGAATCAGAAATAAGATCATAGTCTTTATCCCAGATATGAGTACTCCCAAATGTTTTTAGAATATCATTGGGCGAATCAAAGTGGAGTGAATCACAGGTGAGAGTTAATTCCTCTTTTATAACCTTCGTTTTTCCAGTCATGGAGCCCTGTCCGGTTTTTTCCCTGTATTTGGCACGGTCACAGGTAATAACCATATTTCTCTTGGTGAATTTAACGTTCCCGGTAAGGATCTGAACTGCTTGACCCTTTACGGTGATGTTTTCCAGCATATCGGCATGGTTCAGCCGGAGACGGTCATCTGCAAGAACACAAAGAGGTAAAAATATGCAGATATATCTAAACAAGTACATCAGTCTTTATACCGATCTGACCAAAAGTGTTTTAATCGTTCTGAAATAAATTTTTCATATCCCTGTTCCGTAGGATGGTAAAAGGATTTTTCAGTCCCATCTGGAAAATAATTCACATTCACAAAATGTTCCGGATGAGCATGTGGATATTCATAGTCTTTTCCATAATCCAACGCTTTCATAAGTCCTGTTGGGACATTACGTAAATGCAGGGGAACACCAGGAGTTCCCTCTTCTTTTATTTGTTCCAAAGCCGTTTGTATTGCTCTGTAGGACGCATTGGATTTAGGTGCTCCGGAAAGATATGTTGTGACCTGCGCTAAGATAATAGCAGCCTCTGGCATACCGATCATGTGAACAGCCTGGAAACCGGAAACCGCTAAAGTCAGTCCCTGTGGATCAGCATTGCTGATATCCTCGGATGCTAATATTATAAGTCTTCTGGCAATGAATTCCGGCTTTTCTCCCCCTTCGATCATAATTGCCAACCAATAGATTGCCGCATCCGGATCACTGCCACGAACCGATTTGATAAAGGCACTTATAGTGTCATAATGATAATCCCCGGTTTTGTCATAAAGATGAGATCGTCTCTGGAGTGCCTCAGAAAGAATTTTTTCTGTTATGGTTCCTTTCCCAGAAATGAGATGCATGGAAACCTCCAGGGTATTCAGCATTTTTCGGGCATCTCCTCCTGCTGACTGAATCAATTGTTCCCGTATTTTTTGAGGAAAATCAATTTGGTTTTTCTGTAAGATAATATCTGTATTAAAAGCATGATCCAAAATTGTATCAAGGGCAGTGTTTGAAAGCGGATTGAGTACCAGAACTTTACAGCGGGATAAGAGGGGACTGATGATTTCAAATGATGGGTTTTCAGTTGTAGCACCTATGAGAATGACAGTTCCATCTTCCACAGCATTTAACAGTGAATCCTGCTGTGATTTACTGAAACGATGAATTTCGTCAATAAAAAGAACGGTTAATTCCCCCAAATCCTTATTCTTTTCCCCTTGGCTGATTACCTTTCGCAAATCCTTAACTCCGCTGGAAACGGCGGAGAGTTTATGTATGTCTGCTTCCGCGGTTTTAGCGATAATTCGAGCTAAGGTAGTTTTTCCGGAACCAGGCGGCCCCCAAAACATCATGGAAAAAGGTTGTTTATTTTCCGAAATGAGTGACAATATCTTCTCGTTTCCGGTCAGATGCTCCTGCCCTACAAAGACATCCAAATTTCTTGGGCGAACTCTATCTGCAAGAGGGGGGAGATGTTTTGAAAATAAAGACTTCATTTCAATTCTATGTTAAATTTTTACCTGCCATTCAGTGTGATAACCCCATCGCCATTCGAGCGCAACCAGTACCCAAGGCCAGGCATAAGAACATTAGTAGTATCATAGGCCACATCGAAGGTATAAATTGAGTTGGAAATAATCAACTCCCCTGTATCAACTATTGTTTCAGTATTCACTGGAGTAGAAACTCCGGAAATCAAATTCCAACCTTCAATAAGTTGAATAGTCACTTCATTGATTGCAGTACCAAAAATGGAGACTGTATCTGCGTTTTCAAAATAAAGCCAGTATCCGATACCATTTTCAAGAGTATCTTCAGAAGAATATACATCACTAAAAGAATACAGTGATTCCTCTACTGCATCCGGAAAAAGTGTCAGGTAGTGCGAATCGTTTACTTCTACAGGAAGTCCAATTAAATTCCACCCTAGTTCCATGTTGATTTCAACGAGAATTTCTGGTGGCGCATTCAGCATTGCCATCCAAATTTCCCAGGGAAGATTCCCCGGACAATCTGTTGCAGTCCCGGGCATTTCCTGATGTCCGCGTATCCCGGGTAAATCACGCACTTTTGGGATATCATACTGATCACAGAAAAACAGAGCCATGTCTGTAGAGGCTTGAAGCATCGGAATACTGTTCCAATACTCCGGATGTGTAATCGTCGCTTCATGTTCCACGCCGATAGAACGGCTGTTATTGTGCGGATACCCGGATGCCCCGGCATGCCAGGCGGTATTGGCTACAAGAACAACTTGTGTGATTTCCCCATCTGAGGCACGAATTACAAAATGTGCACTGGCGTACGCCTCACAATTATGGAACCATGAAATGGCGCCTGCATACGTTCCCACTCCAATCCAATGGTTTGTCCATGTATCAATAATGTGGTTTCTTCCTGTTGTATAGTTGCAGGGCGTAAGATTTTCAATCGCTCCAGAATAATCGTCGGAACGTGGCTTAATAAATTTCAATTTGGGTTCAATATTAATTTCATTATGTGGGCTCAAAACGATTTTTTCACCCCAGATTGTTTCAGAAGTTCTTCCGTTTTTTAACACATCATAATACTGTTGAGCCTGGAGTTCCTGCAATTCGTCTGATATGAGTCCGGTGAATATTTTTACGGCGTCAAACCAGTCTTCCGGTTTTGTAAATGACATCCGGTCAATCCCTGCAACATATGCGAGCAATGCCGCGCCACCACGAATATTCATACGTGCATCTTCCTGCAAAACACGATGAGATACCTCCAGGATTTTTGCCGCATCTGAAAGGGTGTGAGCATAATCATTTTCAACCAAATGCAGAATCCCCCACCCCTGATCAATGGAGGGACCAATTTGTGTCCAGTTCGTTTCAACCAGACCGATCGCTTTCAGTAAATCTACGGGAACATTAAACTCCTGAGCTGCTTCCTCAAAAAATCGGTTCAGCGTCTCCACCGTTGGGTGTGGTCGTTTAAGGTATTCTCCCCAAGCAGCTATATCATGATGATAGGAATGAAACTGGACACCTTTATCCTGAAGATCATCCACAAGATATGACATATCCCGGTTATGAAACGTTTGTCCGAGTAAAAAAAACGGTATGCTGATGATGAACAGGATTGTTCCTCCCATCTTTATTTTCTTGTTTGAGTGCAGATTGTTTATGGATTGAGTCTCAGACATGTCGAACCAATTTATTTTTTCTCATCGTGAAAACAAAGAACAGAAAATTATTTTTAAAAAATGAAAATTAAAGAAGTTTATCAAAAAAAAACTCCATAATTTTGCTGTCATTATTTAGTGCTTGCCACTGTAGCTCAGCTGGTAGAGCAGTTCATTCGTAATTTTACCATATAACATAGGTACTGACGACAAACTGTAATTTAGAACTTAAAAAAGTTATTCAGTATCCATTCAGTAAAGAAAATAACAAACCAAAAAGTATTCAGTAAATCATTCAGTAAAAATGGTAATTAAAATCTATTCAGTAATGAGGATTTCAATATGGTAAAACAAAATGTAATCACTTGGTCTTATGTGCGTTGTTCCACAACAAGCCAAGACTTATCAGTCCAAACCCAACAACTAATAGATTATTCTAATGCCTTTGGATTTACAATTCACAAACATATCTCGGACTTTGGAATAAGTGGTAGTGAGTTTAATAGAGAAGGATTAAAGGAAATTAAAGATGGAATAATAAATAAAACTTTTAATCAGTTGATTATCTATTCCATTTCTCGTTTAGGTCGTAGTATGATAGAAACCATCAGTCTCTTAAATGAACTGAATGACAACGGTATAAATGTAATCTCGTTAAAAGAGAACTTGGATTTATCAACTCCAAGTGGAAAGATGATTAGTCAAATCTTTTCAGTATTGTCTGAATATGAACTTGAAACTTTACGAACTCGTATTAGAGATACATTACAAACCAAGAAACGAAATGGGAATAAATACACAAAGTCTTTACTTGGTTTTGATGTTGAAAATGGTAAGATGGTGGTGAATGAAAAGGAACAGAAGATTATTCGTAAGATGTTTAAGATGTATGAAAGTGGTAGTGGATATACAGATATAGCAAATCACTTAAATAAAAATGGACATACCATAAAGAGTGGTGGTGATTTTTCGTGTAGTTATGTGAGAAACATTTTACAAAATAAACAGAAAATTGTTGATAAGAACAATCTGTTCTTCGTTAGTAGGACACCGAATTATTTGTAGTTATTTTTAATGAAGGACTTGTGGTGGGACTAGATACATATATTATATCCTAACCAAAATAATTTCCGATTCCTCCTTCGTCGGAATAAATAGTCAAATAGTCTAATCCCTTATACAACGGACAGAGAACCCGCCCCTCTTATTGTTGAGGTACCGGCTGACTTCAGAGTTAACGTAATCCAGTAACCGGTACCACGCAAGGTAATCATTGCCCTCTGTAGAAGACCAAAAGTAGCCATTGTAGCCCATACCGTAGTAATTACCATTGCCGTTGCGGTAACCACCAGGAAGGAGGTTAAAACCACTTGTACCAAATTCTGGATTGTTCACTAAGTTTCCATCATTCCATAAATCTGCCATACCTGCAAGTTTACTGCCTTCGTTCGTACCTCTCCAGTCTGCGTCATCTGCTTCTACCTGACTCATACCAAGATACATCTCTAATTCTTTAATCTCATCATCTGTTGGTACATTCCAGCCTGCAGGACATACGCCTCTCTCATCTTCCACTACATACCAGTTGTAAAGATTTCCATAAACATCTGTATTAGATGGGTCATCATTGTAAACTGCATAGGCTCCTGTTTCCGTTCCGTCTAAGTCAGCCCACTCAGAATTACTGTACCCCGTGGGTATTTCACTTCCGTCATTGTAGTGAGTCACCTTCAAATTCTCTGCCATCCATATTTGGTTACCAATTTGTACTATTTTATATATATTACCATCAATATCAATAACATATCCAAATGAAACTACTTCACTCTCTGTGTGTAACCCCCATACATCTCCAACTACTAATTGGTAATACCGTATTTCATTTTCACTAACTCCCGTTACAACATAATTGGTGTCTACTCTTTCAGTTGTTTCATAAACTAAAGTTTGATTACTCATATCTTCTGAAAGTGATTCATAGAGTTTGTAAAACCCAAAGTCATCATCATTGTTCTGTGACCAACTTATTTGAAAACCATCATTATATGTGATTGGATATAATCCTGATGGGGTGGGACGAGATGTTGAATTATCAATTACATATACAATCGGTTGTGATGTTGTAGAATTATCAGAATTATCATAAGAGATAACTTTAACGATATGTTCAGAACCATCTTCATATTCAGTTGTATTCCAATCATATTCATACGGTGATTCTGTATCTGTAGATACAAGAGAATCATCTACATAAAACTCAACTTTACTGATACCAACATTATCATTTGTTTCAACAACAATAGTTACAATCTCAAAAATCGGATTATTGGTTATTGGTGACTGAATAGAAACTGTCGGTGGAGTAGTATCTGGGGAATCAGTTTCTTTATCTTCACAACCAAACACAACCAACAATACTATAAATAAAAGTCTTTTCACTTTACATACTCTTTTTCACACCCTTTAATTTAATAATTATTTCTCGTAAATAAGTGATGAGTATTTCAAGGATTAAACAAAAAATTACAAGTAAAAAAAGTCCTTTTTATGACGAGATAACTTCTAATTACTTATGATTACACTACTGGTGACTTACAAAAAAACACCCTTCATTTTCTTCTTTTTAGGTATTCCTTTACCCTCTTGATTCGTACTCCACAATCCATATCTTTTAGCCCACTTCCTAAATGTTGGATATGATACATCACTAATCAAATATGCTTGTCTCATACTAACCCCACCAGTTTCTTTAATACACCATTCAATCCTATTCTTCGTAATCATAAACAATCCCACCGAACCTTCTAATCTGTTCTAATTCAATAGAAACTGTATGTATCTGTGAATGTCTTTCTAATTCTTCATCATCATACTTTTCTCTACCTATTGTTTTCATCCATTCACTTCTATCATAAGATAATTCTTTATCATTCATCACAGCCACTTGGTTGATATAGTCTTCCAGCACTTCATCTAATAACTTTTTGATTTCTTTAAGATGATACACTCGTTCCACCACTTCTTTATCTGTTTCTGTTGAAGTTATTGTTTTCTTATTTCTTTTATCCGTCATATCAGTTTCCGTAATTCTTTATTACCAACAACAACAAGTTTTAATCTTGGTATTATTTTCTTCAATACTTTACGAGTGTATTTTTTAATCCAATCTGTAAATCCTTCACTTATCTCTACTGGTTTGACTTGGAAACTTGGAGCTACCTTCACCATCTTTTTTGTGTCTTCTAAAATCTCACGGAGTATTGACTTTATATTGGAATTGACTTTTTCAAGTGCACGGTTAAATCCTTCTTTGTATTGGAATGATTGTCTTTCATAGCCCTTCCTAATAATCTTGAAAATATAGTTCCGTGTTTTCACTTGCTCTTTTCCAAGTTTATCTAAAATTGGTAATACACTTTCAACTAATTCACCATACCGTTTCTTTAAGGGTATTATCTTCTTCTGTAAATCATCTATTTCATTCTGTAATACACCAATTTCATCTATGTTATGTTTAATGTCTTTATCTATATCTTCTGTAAGAAGGTCTTTAAGTTTTATAGTCATAATTCTATCTTCTCTTGGATTTCTGTACTCAACATAGATTTAATTTTCGGTGTAAAGACTCTTTCAAGTTCTTGCTTCACCTCTTTTAGATTTTTCTCTCTATCTTTGATGTATCTACGTATGTAATCTTTAGCAGCACCAAACTCTATCCATTCTTTATATTTCATTAAATCCAACCAATCAAGTCCTTATGTGTTTCATAAAAGTCATAAGTATAATCCAGTACTCGTGGTGATTTAACAATTTCATTTTTAATTGCCTCAGCCTGTATGTCCTTCTTTGATTTTCCTTTCTTCTCTTGTTTCTTAAAGTATTCACAGAAGAAAGATTTTCTCACTCCATAATCACGGACAAACGGTTCTATATTTTTGTAGTTCATAAAAAACTCCTATTGTTATTATTTATTATTTCTCTTATATATAATTATATGAGTTATAAAAAAAGACCACAGATTTATTTTTGGATTAGACAAAATAAATGTCTTTTTTTTATAACTATGACTATTTATAACTGTGAGAGCATCTCATCTGTTAGAGATGCACATACTGTTATAAGAAATCTTCTTTCTCAAAGTGGAAAGTGAGATTTGGTTGTGAGGTACGAACAACCAACCTTCCTAGTAAGGTTTAGGTGTTGGTGGTTGTTTCAGTATCTATTATTCAGTATAAATAAAAAAGTGAAACCCTGCTCATTTCCTACTGAAATGAGCCTTTAATAAGTAGAGGTAATTATGAATGAAAAAATAAGAGGTCTTGCCACCAAAAGATTAAATGAATTAAATAGAGAAAAGTATTTTAGAGAAGATGACGAAATTATTTGTTCTAAAACATTTACTCAAAAAGGTAATGGTTATATGAATGAGTATTTAATTGAAGCTTCTACAAATCACGGTTCATCAAACCATAAGTATCTAAAATTATGGAAGTTTTATTTTGATAATAATGAAGGTTGGAAACCAACAAGACAAGGACTAATAATCCCAATTAAAGATGGGAAATCATTTATTAAAGAAATCCAAGAGTATTTCAACTCATAAGTTAAAAGCTATACCATAGGTAGACTGTTTGATATACAAACTTGTATCAAATGGTACTTACTGAAAGTTATACTGATAGATGAAGAGATAGACGAGATGCGGTGGTGTTATACACACATTTTTAATTACTGGATCCAGTATTTAATTTAGTTTTAATTGAAACTACTTTTTGTAATTCTCCACCACATCTAAAATCTCATTTAGTGGTGGGTTATATTTGTTTAACAATTCCAATAACTCAATCTTGAAAGTTTTAGTAGTTGGTCTCCCACCATTTCCATTTAGAATATATTTTTCTCTTATGATGGTATAGGCTTTCCCAATACTAATCAAACCCATATCTATCTTATCCAACATTTCGGGCTCATACTTTTTAATGGAAATCAACTTTTTCAGTTGTGTCGTTGATACACCAAGTTTTTCACTTACCGATAGTATAGTCCAATTCTTCTTACCATTATTTTCTTCACCATTTTTAGGACGACCTCGTTTAACCATCTTGGAGTATTCTTCTTTTAGTATGGACGCTTCATTTAAGATTTCTGTTGATGTTTTTTTTCGGTGTCTATTCAACTCCACTAATGCCACAGAAACATTATCAAACTCTCTCAATCTACAACTTACATCTTCATAACCGATTTCCTTTACTGCTCTGTATCTTCTATGACCACTCACTAATAAATTATTTCTTGTTATGGTGAGAGGCTCTAACAGACCATTCAGTTCTATTGACTTTACAAGTTCCTTGTGTTCCTTTTCATTATATCTGTATATCTGTTCGTTTAGTGGATTTTGATTGATTTTATCCAAGTCCATTTTGATAATATAATCAGTCATATTATTTTTCCTTTACCCAAATCATTATAGGTTCTGTTTTGTATGTTTTCTTTGTATTCATATCAAACCAATTATTTTTAACCCCATCAGTATTCACTCCAATCATACGAGACATTACCATATCATATCTTCCCAAGTATCTAAATCCTTGTTTAATAGAAAGTCCAAGAGTGTCTTGTTCTAATGGCACATAATTATTCTCACCCATCTTTATATCTGCTACATTTAAGATGAGATGACCTTTGGGTTTAAGATAATCCCAACTATTTTTAATAAGTGGTTTCATAAATCCATTTAACCAATCCCTATAATTTGGAAACTTGATGAAACTCTGTTCCTTGTCTTGTGAGTATTGTTCTCTACCAAAATAGGGTGGTGATGTAAAACAGAGTGAAACTTTACCTTTATATTTTTGGAAAGATTTGTTCTTATGGATTGTTTCT
>Ga0208409_1000435_pt1 | contig 18421 bp, 17 predicted proteins | sample ETNtaG_29_FD_185784 | JGI IMG/M metagenome (GOLD analysis project Ga0208409, IMG submission 185784) | Marine microbial and viral communities from oxygen minimum zone, Eastern Pacific Ocean - ETNP201406SV201 (SPAdes) (version 2) | ecosystem: Environmental > Aquatic > Marine > Oceanic ...
TTTAATAAAGAATATAAAAAAAGTGACTGGTTTTTTGGGTCAAAAAGGAAATCCACTTCCTGTTTCTGAAAAAGAAATAGAAAAAATTAAAGGACAAATTAAAGATGGAGTAGTTCAAACAAAATCTTTTATAACTTACAATATTGGCGAAAAGGTTCAGGTTATTGATGGTCCTTTTGCCTCATTTAATGGTCTTATTGAAGAGACTGATGAAGAGAAATCAAGACTTAAGGTTTCGGTTATGATTTTTGGAAGACCAACGCCTGTAGAATTGGAATTTAATCAGGTCGAAAAAGTACAGTAATGGCAAAAAAAGAAATTAAAGAATACGTAAAACTTCAAATCAAAGGAGGGCAAGCTAATCCTGCTCCACCAGTCGGCCCAGCTTTGGGACAAAGAGGAATTAACATTATGGAATTTTGTAAAGCATTTAATGAGAAAACAAAAAATTTCATGGGTAATCCTGTGCCAGTTGTCATAACGGTCTATAAAGATAGAAAATTTGATTTTATTATCAAATCACCACCAGCTTCTCATTTTATTAAACAAGCGGCAAAGTTAAAGAGTGGTTCTAAAGAACCAGGAAGAATTATTACAGGCTCAATAACGATGAAGCAAGCGGAACAAATAGCTAAAGAAAAAATGAAAGATCTTAATGCCATAGATTTGAAAGAAGCTACTAAAATTATATGTGGCTCTGCACGTTCTATGGGCATTGAAATTAAGGAATAAATTTAATGATTTCTAAAAGATATAAAGCATTACCTCAAGAAACTAGAATTTTAAAACATGATAAAATTGAAAATTTGTTAAAAATTATTAAAAAAAATTGTACGGCAAAATTTAATGAATCGGTTGACGTTCATTTCCGACTTAATTTAAAACAAAAAAAAAGCGAAGCAAATATAAGGACTATTCTTAATTTACCGGTAGCAAAAAACAAAAAAGTTAGAGTTGCAGTTATTTGTGAAGAAGAAAAATTAGAGGAAGCAAAAAAAAGCGGTGCTGATGTTATTGGTTCTGATGATTTGATTAAAAATATTTCTGCTGGAAAAATCAATTTTGAAAAACTTGTATCAACTCCTAAAATGATGATCAAATTAGGTAAGCTTGGAAAAATATTGGGCCCAAAGGGATTAATGCCAAACCCAAAACTTGGAACTGTTACAAATGATATTATTAAATCAGTAAAAGATATAAAGTCGGGACAACTTGAAATAAAAAATGATAAGGATGGGAATATTGCTTTATCGATAGGAAATAAAAATATTTCGGATGACAATTTAATCAAGAATTTCAATGCTGTTCTTGACGTTATTTCTAAAGAAAAACCTTCAGGAGTAAAAGGTAATTTTATTAAAAGTGCATTTGTCACTTCTACAATGGGAATATCTTATAAACTTAAACTGAACAAGGATATTTGATTTTATGATGAACAAAGAACAAAAAAAAAATTACATCATCGAAATGAAAAAATTTTTTGAAACAAGTGATTCAGTATTAGTAACTCACTATCAAGGTTTAAGCGTTAACCAATTAGATATGTTGCGAGCTGAAATGAGGAAAAATGGCATAATGTTTAAAATTACTAAAAATAAAATTACAAAATTAGCTTTAAAAGATACAAAATGTAAAGATATTGCTGACATGTTTTCCGGACCAACTGCGATAGCGCTATCTCAAGATGCAATTTCTTCTGCAAAAATATTGACGAAATTTTCAAAAGAGAATCAAAACTTAAAGATTCTCGGCGGACTAATGGGGGAGGAGCTTCTTAAACTAGAAGATGTACTGAATATAGCCACTCTACCAACATTAAACGAAGCTAGAGCTAAAATTGCTAGTATTTTACAATCTCCGGCACAAAAATTATTAAGTATTTTACTTGCGCCAGGCTCAAAAATTGCTATTTTGGCGCTCGAAAAAAGCAAACAATCAACATAGAAAATTTATGACCGATTTAAATAAAATTATCGAAGATTTATCAAAGTTAACAGTAGTAGAAGCTGCTGAACTTTCAAAACAATTAGAAGAAAAGTGGGGGGTGACTGCGGCAACAACTGCTGTTACCGCACCTGTTTCGAGTGGAGCTGTAGCAGCAGCAGAGGAACAAAGTGAATTCACAATTATACTTACTTCAGCTGGAGATAAAAAAATTAACGTAATAAAAGAAATTAGAACGTTTACAACATTAGGTTTAAAAGAAGCTAAAGATTTAGTGGAAGGTGCACCTAAAGAAGTGAAGTCTGGTGTTAATAAGAAAGAAGCAGAAGAAATTAAGAAAAAATTAGAAGCTGCTGGAGCTAAAGTAGAATTAAAATAACAAAATTTTTAAATCTGATTTTTAAGAATCAGATTCAATAAATGCAATTATCGTTTACTGAGAAAAAGAATATCAGAAAAAATTTTGGGAAGTTAAAAGAGACTTTATCAATTCCAAATTTAATAGAAGTCCAAAAAAATTCCTATAATGAATTTTTAAACTTAAACGACAAAAATGATAAAAACTTTATACAAAAAGGTCTAGCTAGAGTTTTTAAAGACATATTTCCTATAGAAGATTTAGCAGAAAAAGCGACATTAGAATTTGTTTCTTATCGATTGGAAAAACCAAAATACAGTGTAGAAGAATGTATTCAGAGAGATTTAACTTATTCATCAGCTTTAAAACCTATTTTAAGACTAGTAATTTACGAAATTGATCACGAAAATAATACAAAAGAAATATTGTCTGCTAAAGAACAAGAAGTTTACATGGGAGAAATCCCAATGATGACACCTAGCGGAACATTTATAGTTAATGGAGTACAAAGAGTTGTTGTGAATCAAATGCATAGAAGTCCAGGGGTTTTCTTTGATCATGACAAGGGAAAAACACACTCTAGTGGCAAATTATTATTTAATTGTAGGGTAATTCCAAATAGAGGGTCTTGGTTAGATTTTGAATATGATATAAAGGATTTATTGTATTTCAAAATAGATAGAAAAAGAAAATTGTTTGTGTCAACTTTGTTACAAGCATTGAATTATAATAAAAAAGAAATAGCTGAGTTGTTCTATGAAAGTGAAAAATTTGAATACAATTCTAAATTAACTAAATGGAAAACAACATTTAAACCAGAAAACTACAAATTTAAAAAAATTTCAGAAGAAATAATTGATGCAAAGACTAATAAGATAGTTGTTAAATTGGGATCTAGAACTAATTTGTCAAAAGCACAAAAGCTTTATGACAATGGATTAAAAGATATTTATGTTTCAAACGACGCAATTTATGGAAGATTTTTGCAGAACAGTATAAGTTTGGACTCTGAAGAAAATATTTCCGTAGGAACGGAAATCACTGAAGAAATTTTAGCTAAAATTATAGAAAATAATATAAAAACGATCCAAATTTCCAATACTAACACCATTAACAAAGGACCTTATTTGCTTAAAACCATATTGGCAGATAAAAATAATACTAAAGAAGAAGCAATTACCGATATTTATAAAATTTTAAGACCAGGAGAACCTCCTACTCTTGAAATTGCAAACCAAATCTTTCAAAATCTATTTTTTGGTTCGGAACGTTATGATTTGTCAGATGTTGGAAGAGTAAAAATTAATTCAAGATTAAATTTAAATTGTTCAGACAAAATAACTATACTTAGAAACGAAGATATTATTGCAATTATTAAACTTATGTTAGATCTTCGTGATGGCAAAAATGAGGTTGACGACATTGATCATTTAGGTAACAGGCGAGTTAGATCTGTGGGGGAATTAGTTGAAAATCAATCACGCATTGGCATATATAGGATGGAAAGAGCAATCAAAGAAAAAATGTCTATTTTAGAGATTGAGTCAGCGATGCCACAAGATCTCATTAACGCAAAACCATTAACGATGGCTTTAAAAGATTTTTTTGGAACTTCTCAACTTTCGCAATTTATGGATCAAACCAATCCATTGTCTGAAATAACTCATAAGAGACGAGTTTCAGCTCTTGGTCCAGGAGGATTGACAAGAGAGAGAGCGGGATTTGAAGTAAGAGATGTGCATCCAACACACTACGGAAGAATTTGTCCCATCGAAACACCTGAAGGACCAAATATTGGGCTGATTAATAGTTTGTCAACATATTCAAGAATTAATAAATATGGTTTTATTGAAAGTCCATACAAAAAGGTTGTTGATGCTAAAGTTCTTGACAAAATAGATTATTTATCAGCTATGAATGAATCAAAATATACCATAGCGCAAGCAAATTCTCCGATTGATAATCATGGAAATTTTTTGGAAGATTTAGTCTCCTGTAGAAAATCTTTAAATTTTGTTTTGTCCAAACCAGAAAATATTGACTATATAGATGTATCACCAAAACAACTTGTATCCGTAGCCGCATCTTTAATTCCTTTCTTAGAAAATGACGATGCAAACAGAGCTTTAATGGGTTCAAATATGATGAGACAAGCAGTACCTTTAATTAAACCGGAGGCCCCCTTGGTCGGTACAGGCATTGAAAAAGATGTTGCTCTTGATTCAGGAGTAACAATAGTTGCAAGAAGAAATGGTGTGGTAGATAAAATCGATGGAAAAAGAATAGTTGTAAAAGTTGCCTCCGAGAAGGATCTTAGTAAATCAGGAGTTGATATCTACAACTTATTAAAATTTCAAAGATCAAACCAAAATACTTGCATTAATCAAAAACCATTAGTCAGAGTTGGTGATTTGGTTTCCCAAGGAGATATAATTGCAGACGGTCCATCTACAAAATTGGGTGAGCTAGCATTAGGAAGAAATGTTACCGTAGCATTTATGCCTTGGCTTGGGTATAATTTTGAAGATTCTATTCTAATTTCTGAAAGATGTGTGACTGACGATGTGTTTACATCAATTCATATTGAAGAATATGAATTGATGGCTAGAGACACAAAATTAGGAACGGAAGAAATAACAAGAGATATTCCAAATGTAAGTGAAGAAGTATTAAAAAATTTAGACGAGTCTGGAATTGTTTATATTGGAGCTGAAGTTAAACCTAATGATATTTTAGCAGGAAAGGTTACGCCAAAAGGTGATACTCCAACCGGACCAGAAGAAAAACTTTTAAGATCTATCTTTGGTGAAAAAGCAATTGATGTTATCGATACATCTTTACGTCTACCATTGGGAAGTGACGGAGTTGTTGTAGATGTCAAGGTGTTTAATAGGTACGGCATAGAAAAAGATGAAAGATCAGTAGCAATTGAAAGAAACGAAATAGAGATGATCCAAGAAGATAAGATAGTTGAAGAGGAGATCTTAGAAAGAAATACGATACAAAGAGCCATTCAAATAATTAAAGATTCAGCACTTAAAGAGCAATTTGAAAACTTTAAACCAGGTGAAAAAATTGAAGAAAAAAAAATAGAACAAATGAACTTAAACAATTTATTTAAGTTATCACTAAAGGATAACTCTAAAAATGAGAGTCTTTTAACGTTAGTAGAACAATATAAAAAAGTTAAAATGGATATTAAAGAAAGATTTGAAGATAAAGTTGAAAAAATTAGACAAGGAGATGAATTATTGCCAAGCGTTATGAAAATGGTAAAAGTTTTTGTTGCAGTAAAGAGACGCCTGAAACCTGGTGATAAAATGTCAGGAAGACACGGAAACAAAGGAGTCATTAGCAAGATAGTTCCAGTTGAAGATATGCCTTATATGGAAAATGGCAAACCTGTAGATATTGTTTTAAATCCGTTAGGGGTTCCAAGCAGAATGAATGTTGGACAAATTTTAGAAACCCACATTGGTTGGAGTTGTTCTGAATTAGGGGAAAATCTAAATAAATTAATTAACAAAAATAAAAACAAAACAAAAGTCAGTGAGGACGTTATTTCCTTGTTGAAATCAATTTATGGAAAGGATTTTTACGATACAACTATTAAAAATTTATCATCAGTTGAGTTTATTGATCTTTGTGAAAATTTAATTAAAGGAGTTCCGATATCTACTCCGGTATTTGATGGAGCTAAGGAAAAAAATGTATCTAATATGCTTAAGCTAGCTAATTTACCTACATCTGGACAAACAATATTATGGGATGGGAGAACAGGGAAAAAATTCGAAAGAAATGTAACGGTAGGTACTATTTATATGTTGAAATTGCATCATCTTGTGGAAGACAAAATACACGCTCGATCAACGGGACCATATAGTTTGGTAACCCAACAACCTTTAGGAGGAAAGGCTCAACTTGGAGGCCAAAGATTTGGTGAAATGGAAGTTTGGGCTTTAGAAGCATATGGAGCTGCTTATACCTTACAAGAAATACTAACTGTTAAATCCGATGATGTAGCTGGAAGAGTTAAGATATATGAAACGATAGTTAAAGGGGAGGAGAATTTTCAATCAGGTGTGCCCGAGTCTTTCAACGTTCTAGCTAATGAAATTAAGTCATTAGGATTAAATATTGAGTTAAAATAAATTATGAAAAAAGATTTGACAGATTTATTTAAGAACAAACCTCCTATAGAAGAAAGCTTTAGTAGCATTAAAATTAGCTTGGCTAGTCCTGAAAAAATTAAATCCTGGTCTTTTGGAGAAATTAAAAAACCCGAAACAATTAATTACAGAACTTTTAAACCCGAAAAAGATGGATTATTTTGTTGTAGAATATTTGGACCAATTAAAGACTATGAATGTTTGTGTGGCAAATATAAAAGAATGAAATTTAGAGGAATCATTTGTGAAAAATGCGGAGTGGAAGTCACAAAGTCCAATGTAAGACGTGAAAGAATGGGTCACATTAATTTAGCTACACCAGTTGCTCACATTTGGTTTTTAAAATCTTTACCAAGCAGAATTTCTCTAGCAATCGACATGAAATTAAAAGAAGTAGAAAAAATATTGTATTTTGAAAGTTTTATTGTCATTGAACCGGGACTAACAACACTAAAAAGAAACCAGTTATTGAGCGAGGATGAACTGATTAATAATCAAAACAAATTTGGTGAAGATGCTTTTACAGCTGGTATTGGAGCTGAAGCAATACTGGAAATACTAAAGTCTTTAAATTTAAAAGATGAAAGAGAAAAACTTTCTGAACAAGTAAAGCAATTAAAATCAAAAGTTGCCGAGGAACGGGCAATTAAAAGATTAAAGTTAATAGATAATTTTATAGGTTCAGGCGGTAAGCCAGAGTGGATGATATTAACGACTATAAGTGTAATCCCCCCAGAATTAAGACCCTTGGTTCCATTAGATGGGGGTAGATTTGCTACATCTGATTTAAATGATTTATATAGAAGGGTCATAAATAGAAATAACAGATTAAAAAGACTTATTGATCTAAAATCTCCAGATATAATAGTAAGAAACGAAAAAAGAATGCTGCAAGAATCGGTTGATGCATTATTTGATAATGGTCGAAGAGGTAGAGTTATAACCGGAACAGGAAAAAGACCATTAAAATCTTTATCAGAAATGTTAAAGGGTAAATATGGTAGATTTAGACAAAATTTGTTAGGAAAAAGAGTAGATTATTCTGGAAGATCGGTGATTGTAGTTGGTCCTGATTTAAAACTTCACCAATGTGGCTTACCAAAAAAAATGGCACTAGAATTATTTAAACCATTTTTATACGCGAGGTTAGATAAAATGGGTTTATCTACAACAATAAAACAAGCTAAAAAAATAGTTGAAAAAGAAAAAGATGAAGTGTGGGATGCCTTAGAACACATCATTAGAGAACATCCAATATTATTAAATAGAGCTCCAACGTTACATAGACTGGGAATCCAAGCTTTTGAGGCTAAATTAATCGAAGGAAATGCAATTGAATTGCACCCACTTGTATGTTCTGCATTTAACGCAGATTTCGATGGCGATCAGATGGCTGTTCATATTCCATTAAGCCTAGAGGCTCAACTTGAAGCAAGAATTTTAATGATGTCTACTAATAATATTCTAAGCCCATCCAACGGAAAACCAATTATTGTTCCGAGCCAGGATATGATCTTAGGAATATATTATTTATCTCAAAAACCAATTAGCACAGATAAAACAGAGGGTTATTTTGTTGATGCTTCTGAAATTGAACAATCTTTAGAATGTAATGCAATAAATGTTCATTCTAGAATAATTTCAAGATATGAAACAATTGACGAAAAAGGAAAAATTGTAAAAGAGAAATATACGAGTACAGCTGGAAGATTTTTATTAGCTAGCATCTTACCAAAAAATCCGAACATTAAATTTTCTCTAGTTGATAGAATACTAGCAAAAAAACAAGTCTCGGAAATCATTGATTTAGTTTTCAGATTCTGTGGGCAAAAAAGTACGGTAATTTTTTGCGACAAAATAAAAGATCTTGGTTTCAAATATGCATTTATGTCCGGTATATCATTTGGAAAAGATGATTTAATTATTCCTGAAAAAAAACAAACTTTAGTAAATGATACCAAAAAAATGATTGAAGAATATGAAAACCAATATGCAGAAGGCTTAATTACCAGAGGAGAAAAATACAATAAAGTAGTTGATGCTTGGTCAAAATGTACCGATCTAGTGGCAGCAGAGATGATGAAAAAAATTTCTTCCGCTACTAAAAATGACTCAGATAACAAAACTATCAATTTAAATTCGGTGTTTATGATGGCAGACTCTGGAGCGAGAGGTTCGGCTGCTCAAATGAAACAGTTGGCTGGCATGCGTGGACTAATTGCAAAGCCTTCTGGAGAAATTATTGAGACACCAATTGTTTCAAATTTTAAAGAAGGATTAACTGCTCTTGAATATTTTAATTCAACCCATGGTGCTAGAAAAGGTTTGGCTGATACTGCGCTTAAAACAGCAAACTCAGGTTATTTAACAAGAAGACTTTGTGATGTAGCTCAAGATCTCTCAGTAACGATACATTATTGTGGAACCAATAAAAATATTGTTCTTTCGGAAATTATTGAAGGAGGCAATATTTTAGTTAGTTTATCTGACCGAGCATTAGGCAGAATGTGTGCTGAGGATATCAAAAATCCACTTAATGGTAAAATTTTGATTAAGAGAAAAGAAATGATAGACGAGGAAGGTTGTGAAAAAATTGATTCAGCTGGAGTAAAATCAATTAAAGTTTTTTCAGCAGTCACATGCGAATCTAAAGATGGAATATGTGCCACTTGCTATGGAAGAGATCTTTCAAGAGGTAAATTAGTAACTTTGGGAGAGGCAATTGGGATGATAGCCGCTCAATCAATCGGTGAACCCGGAACACAGCTAACTATGAGGACATTTCATGTAGGAGGAACTGCTCAAATTAAACAAGACTTTCAAGTTGTTGCCGACAAAGACGGTATTTTAAAAATAATTAATAAAAATTTAATAGAAGATTCCAAGAAAAATCAGATTGTTATGGGAAGGAATACTCAGTTAGCAATAGAAGATGATAATGGACAACAAATAGCACTTTACAAAATACCTTATGGAGCAAAACTTTTCTATCAAAATGATGAAATAATCAAAAAGGGAAATAAAATTTGCGAATGGGACCCTTATACAATGCCGGTGATAGCCGAAAAAAGCGGCATAGCAAACTACGTTGACTTAATAGATGGAGTATCATTAGCCGAAACTGTTGATGACGCAACAGGAATTTCATCAAAATCAGTTGTTGATTGGAGATCACAATCTAAGAATACAGATTTGAAACCTAGGATTACTTTAAGGGATGAAAAAGGTAACATAATTAAAAAAGCGGATGGGAATGAAGCTAGATATTATTTAGTTCCGGATTCAATTTTATCAGTCAAAGATGGCCAACATATTTTGGCTGGTGACGTAATCGCAAGATTGCCAAAAGAAACTTCGAAAACAAAAGATATAACTGGAGGCCTACCAAGAGTAGCGGAATTATTTGAGGCAAGGAAGCCAAAAGAAAGTGCAATTATTGCTGAAAATGATGGTATGGTAAATTTTGGTAAGGAAGTCAGAGGTAAATTAAAAGTATCAATTCAATCAAAAGAGGGAGAAGTTTCAAATTATTTAATTTCAAAAGGAAAGCACATTAATTTTAATGAAGGAGAAAATATTAAAAAGGGTGAATATTTGCTGGATGGTAGCCCAGCCCCACACGATATTTTGAAAATTTTAGGTGTAGAGGAATTGACAGATTATTTTGTAAATGAGGTTCAAGACGTTTATCGATTACAAGGTGTAGTAATTAATGATAAACACATCGAAGTAATTGTAAGACAAATGCTGAAAAAAGTGGAAATTAAAAATTCTGGAGATTCAAAATATTTAATTGGAGAAATAATTGATAAAAATGAATTAGATGAGGAAAACAAAAATTTAATAAAAAATAGAAAAAACCCAGCTATCGTAGAAAGAGTTCTTTTGGGTATAACCAAAGCTTCTTTGCAGACAAATTCATTTATTTCCGCAGCATCCTTCCAAGAAACTACTAGAGTTTTAACTGATGCAGCAATAAAAGGTAAAATAGATAAATTAAAAGGTTTAAAGGAAAATGTAATAGTTGGCCGATTGGTACCGGCTGGCACGGGTACTGTTAAGAATAAATGGAATTATCTAGCAAAAGAAAAAGACGAAAAGTATCTTTCTGAAAAAGCAGTAGAAAAAGTTGCCGAACAATCAATAACAGTTGAATGATAGTTTGCTTATGTGTTATTAATTATTGACAATTTACCATTCAATTAGTAGTTTAGCCAAAATTTTATGGTTGGAAGTAAGGTTGATTAACCTTAAACGCTGCCAAAACGTGTTGATCTGTTCGTACTTTTTTCATCCAAAAATTATATTAAATTATGCCAACAATTAACCAATTGACAAAAAAACCAAGGGCTAAACCAAAATACAGGAACAAAGTTCCTGCATTAGAAAGTTCACCACAAAAAAAAGGTGTATGTATCAAAGTATATACAACAACACCCAAGAAACCTAATTCAGCATTAAGAAAAGTTGCAAGAGTAAGATTGTCCAATGGACATGAGGTAACTTGTTATATTCCAGGAGAGGGGCATAATTTACAAGAACACTCTGTTGTATTAATTAGAGGAGGCCGAGTTAAGGATTTGCCGGGAGTTAGATATCACATATTAAGAGGAAATCTAGACACGCAAGGAGTTACTAGTCGCAAACAACAAAGATCAAAGTATGGAGCAAAGAGAGCAAAATAATAGAATTTATGTCTAGAAAAAGAAGAGCGCCAAGAAGAATTTTTTTAAAAGACGCAAAATATAAATCTGATCTAATATTAAAATTAATGAATTCAATAATGTACGATGGAAAAAAAACAATTGCTGAAAAAATTGTTTATGATGCTTTAAATAAATTGCAATCAAAAGCAAAAGAAGAGCCAATTAAAATTTTTGATGCAGCAATAAATAATATTAAACCTACTATTGAAGTAAGATCAAGAAGAGTTGGTGGGGCAACCTATCAAGTCCCTGTTGAGGTCAAACAAAAAAGATCGAAGGCTTTGGCAATTCGATGGTTGGTTAATGCTTCTAAAAAAAGGAAAGATAAAAATATGTCCGATAAAATTTGTTTTGAACTCTATGACGCATATCAGGGCAGAGGTTCAGCAATAAAAAAAAAAGAAGATATGCACAAAATGGCCGAGTCAAATAAAGCTTTTGCACATTTTAGATGGTAATTAATCATGGCTAGAACGCACACTTTAGATAAATATAGAAATATTGGGATCATGGCTCATATTGATGCCGGAAAGACAACCACAACAGAAAGAATTCTATATTATACGGGCAAGAGTCATAAAATCGGGGAAGTTCATGATGGTGCAGCAACAATGGATTGGATGGAACAGGAACAAGAAAGAGGTATTACAATTACTTCAGCAGCGACAACTTGTTATTGGAGAGATCACAGAATTAATATTATTGATACTCCTGGACATATTGATTTTACTATTGAAGTAGAAAGATCTCTTAAGGTATTAGATGGTGCGGTTGCCGTATTCGATGGTGTTGCTGGGGTAGAGCCCCAATCAGAACAAGTTTGGAGGCAAGCAGATAAATATGAGGTTCCAAGGATTTGTTTTGTAAATAAACTTGATAGAACTGGAGCGGATTTTTTTAGATGCGTTGAAATGATAAAAGATCGCCTTGGATCAAAACCATTAGTTATGCAAATACCCGTGGGAACAGAGTCATCATTTAAAGGTGTAGTTGATTTAGTTAAAATGAAAGCAGTTTTATGGAAAGAAGAAAAGTTAGGAGCGGAATTTGAATATGTAGAAATACCAAATGAGTTACGAGAACAGGCTGAAAAATATAGGAAAGAATTAATGGAAACAGCCGTAGAACAAGATGAAAAATTGATGAACGATTATCTAAATGGAAAAGAAATATCACAGTCTGATTTAATATCCTGTATTAGAAAAGGTGGTTTAAAATTTGATTTTGTACCAGTATTAACTGGTTCAGCATTTAAAAATAAGGGTGTGCAACCATTATTGGATGCTGTGGTAGACTTTTTACCAAGCCCCAAAGATATAGGGTCAATTAATGGCACAAAACCTAATTCAAAAGATGAAATTGAAAGAAAATTTGATGACAAAGAACCTCTATCAGCTCTAGCATTTAAGGTTGCAACCGATCCTTTTGTGGGAACTTTAACTTTTATAAGAATATATTCAGGCACATTAAAATCAGGCACCGGAATTTATAATACTACTAAAGATAAAGAGGAGAGGGTTGGCAGAATGCTGCTTATGCACGCTAATAATAGAGAAGATGTAAAAGAAGTTAATACAGGCGATATTGTGGCATTAGCGGGATTAAAATATACAATAACGGGACACACTTTATCTGATGAAGACAATCCAATAGTACTAGAACCTATGGAATTTCCAGATCCAGTTCTTGAAATTGCGGTTGAACCAAAAACCAATCCAGATCAAGAAAAGATGGGGGAGGCTTTAGGAAGATTGTCTAGGGAAGATCCGTCTTTTAGAGTGTCATCTGATGAGGAATCTGGTCAAACAATCATAAAGGGTATGGGAGAATTGCATTTAGATATTATAGTTGATCGAATGAAAAGAGAATTTAAGGTAGAGGCAAATATTGGTGCACCACAAGTAGCCTATAGAGAAACAATTTTGGGTAATGCTGAATTTGATTATATTCACAAAAAACAAAGTGGTGGCGCTGGACAATTTGCAAGAGTTAAACTTGCAATAGAACCTCTAGAGTCAGGAAAGGGTAGAGAAGTTGAAAATAAGATTAAGGGCGGATCTATTCCAAAAGAATTTATACCAGGAGTGGAAAAAGGAATAGAGAGTGTTTCAGATTCTGGAATTTTAGCTGGATTTCCAATTATTGATTATAAAGTAACCATAGTTGATGGTTTACATCACGATGTAGATTCAAGTGTCTTGGCTTTTGAAATAGCTTCAAGACATTGCTTTAAAGAGGCATGCATAAGGGCTTCTTTGAAACTTCTTGAACCGATTATGAGAGTAGAGATTGTTACACCAGAAGATTATATGGGAGATGTCATTGGCGATTTAAATAGCCGAAGGGGGCATGTTGAGGGAACTGAATCTCGAGGCAATGTAACAGTGATAACAGCCATGGTACCTCTTGCAAATATGTTTGGTTATGTAAATAGTTTAAGATCAATGTCACAAGGAAGAGCTCAATATTCAATGTTTTTTGATCATTATGAAAAAGTACCTCAAAATGTTCAGGAAGAAGTAACAAAAAGGATGGCTTAAAAGATGGAAAAACAAAATATTAGAATTAAACTTAGAGCATATGACAACAAAATTTTAGATCAGTCGACATTTGATATAATAAATACTGTAAAAAGAACAGGTGCCAACATTAAAGGTCCTATTCCACTACCAACAAAAATAGAAAGATATACGGTTCTAAGATCCCCGCACATTGATAAAAAAAGTAGAGAACAATTTGAAACAAGAACACATAAAAGATTGATCGATATTGAAGAGCCAACGCCTCAAACTATCGAAGCATTAATGAAATTGGATTTAGCCTCAGGAGTGGATGTTGAAATAAAAATATAAGATAACAAATGAAAAATATTGGTTTAATTGGAACAAAAATTGGAATGAGCAGAGAATTTTTTCCTATAGGAATATCTGTTCCAGTAACTGTTATAAAAATAGAAAAGGGAAGAGTGATAGACTTAATTACTAAAGATAAAAGGGGGTATGATGCTATTAAGGTGGGATTTGGAAAAATTAAAACATCTAAATTGTCTAAGTCTATGAAGGGTTTTTATAGTAAAAAATCTACAGAACCCAAAAAATATTTAAAAGAATACAGGGTAGAAAATATATCAAATTTTAAAGAAGGAAATGAAATTGGATTAGAAATTTATAAAGATGTTAAATTCGTTGATGTTACATCAAAAAGCATCGGCAAAGGGTTTGCCGGAGTTATGAAAAGATACAATTTTTCAGGTTTAAGAGCATCACATGGTGTATCAGTATCACATCGATCTGGTGGTTCAACTGGACAACGTCAGGATCCTGGAAAAGTCTTTAAAGGAAAAAAAATGGCTGGACACATGGGAGATAAAATTAGAACAACGTTGAATCTAGAGATAATTAAATCAGATTTGAACAATGATTTAATATACCTAAAAGGTTCTATTCCAGGATCAAAAAACACATTGGTATTCTTAAGGAATTCAGTAAAGAAAATAAATAAAAAAACAATTTTAGAAAAAAATAAAATATTTGAGAAAGAAGATGAAAAGGAGAAAAAAACGAGTGTTGCGAAAGAAACAACATCTACAAAAGTTGAGCAAAAAAAAGAAGAGATACCAAAGAAAATAGAAAAAAAAGATATAAAAAGTAAATAAATAATGAAAATTGACAGCATCAGCATAAATGGCAAAGTAACAGCATTTGAAATCTCAGAAAAAATATTTTTTTCTAACATAAACAATAAATTGATCGGGCAAGTTCTTTATTCTCAAATTGCAAATTCAAAACCAAGACTTGCAAAAACGAAACAAAGAAATCAAATAATAGGTTCTACAGCCAAAATTCATGCTCAGAAAGGCACTGGAAATGCAAGACACGCAAGTAGAAAAGCACCGGTATTTGTCGGCGGCGGAGTAGCGCATGGCCCTAAAGGAAAAGTTTATAAAACAAGAAAGATAAATAAGGAGGAAAAAAAAAGTAGTTTAATTAGTGTAATATCTCAAAAAACTAAAGATAAAAATCTAACAATATTTGAAGATATTAAAGACAAAATTAGTAAAACAAAACAGTTTATCAAATTTTTAAAAACGAATGGAATTAACAGTGCTTTGATTGTTGTAGATTTAAAAACCAAAAAAAACATTGAGTTATCAGCAAGAAATATTCCCAATATAAAATTAATTGATGCATCTTATTTAACTACATACGATATTTTAAAATATAAACAAATTATGTTTACTGAATCTTCAACCAAAGAATTAGAAAAAAGGCTTTTAGATCATGAATAAAATAAATTTATATGACAGTATATTAAGCCCACTCGTAACTGAAAAATCAACTAACCTATCTGAAATGAATAAAGTGGTATTTAAAGTAAATAGTATGGCTGATAAAAAATCTATTAAAAAAAGTGTTGAAAAAATTTTTAAAGTAAATGTTATTAAAATAAATATAATTAATAAACAAAGAAGAATTAAGTTAACAAGAGGTAAAAAAACTAAAGTCCGAGGATACAAGAAAGCAATTATTACATTAAAAAAAGGTCAAAATATCGATTTAACCACAGGCATATGAAATGGCATTAAAAACATTTAAACCCTATACAAAATCAACTCGAGGCACGGTTATTATTGCGAAGAAAGATCTTTGGAAAGGCAAGCCGATCAAATCACTTACATTTGGAAAAAAATCTGTTTCCGGAAGAAATAATTTGGGACGAATTACCTCTAGAAGAAGAGGATCTGGACATAAACAAAAATTTCGTAAAGTAGATTTTTTTAGAAATAAACATGATATTGAAGCAGTAGTTGAAAGAATTGAATATGACCCGAATAGAACTTCGCATATTATGTTGGTTAAGTATGAAGATGGAGAAAGAGCATATATGCTATTACCTCAAGGAATTAAAATTGGATACAAGATTGTTTCGGGAAATAAAAAAGAGATAAAAATAGGAAATTGTATGCCTTTGAGTGATATTCCTGATGGAACAGCAATACACAACGTTGAAATGAAACCCGGCGGAGGTGCTAAAATTGCAAGGTCGGCTGGTTCATCCGTTCAAATTACTGGTAGAGATGGAGCATACTCAATAATAAAACTAGCATCTGGCGAAATTAGAAAAATAATTAGTAGAGCAAAAGCTACCATTGGTGTTTTGTCTAACCCTGATCAAAAAAATATAAAAATTGGAAAAGCTGGAAGAAGCAGGTGGCTAGGTATCAGACCAAGTGTAAGGGGGGTAGTAATGAATCCTGTAGATCATCCTCATGGTGGAGGTGAGGGAAAATCTTCAGGAGGAAGAAATCCTGTTTCACCCTGGGGGCAATCTGCAAAAGGGTTAAAAACAAGAAATAATAAGAGAACAAACAAATATATTATTATGAGAAGGAAAAAGAGAGTTTAATTTATGGCTAGATCAGTATGGAAAGGACCATTTGTAGATCCAAGTTTAATTAAAAAAATTGAAAAACAGAAGAATACAACAAAAAATATAAAACCAATTAAAACTTGGTCTAGAAAGTCCACAATAACTCCTGAATTTGTAGGATCAAGCTTTTTGATACATAATGGAAAAAAATTTATATCAATTTCCATTTCTGAAGATATGGTTGGACATAAACTTGGCGAGTTTTCACCAACCAGACAATTTTCTGGTCATACGCCAGCAGACAAAAAAGCTAAACAAGTAGCAGACGAAAGGTCCGTAGCTAAGAAAAATTTAAATGAAAAAAAATAAACAAGTAACAAATAAAGAAAATCTAGTTAGATCGGTCAACAAAAATGTTAGGAGTAGCACGAGAAAAATAGGATTAATTTTGAGGGGTATAGTTGGTAAAAAAGTTGACCATGCTTTGAGAGATCTAACATTTGCCAATCAAAGGATATGCAAAGAAATAAAAAAGACTATAAACTCGGCCGTAGCCAATGCAGAAAATAATTTTCAATATGATATTGATAAATTATTTGTAAAAGAAGCATATTGTGGCAAATCAATCGTGATGAAAAGATTTAGACCTAGGGCAAAAGGAAAAGCAAGCCCTATAAAAAAACCTTATAGTAATGTGACGATTGTATTATCAGACAAACTTAGAAAACTGGAGGATCATGGGACAAAAGGTTAATCCAGTCGGATTTAGATTAGGTGTGAACAGGGGATGGGACTCTGTTTGGTTTGCAAAAAAAAAAGAATTTGGAAATAATCTAATTGAAGACTTCAAAATTAGAGAATATATAAAAAAAAATGTAGTAAACTCAGGAATATCCAAAGTTATGATCGAAAGATCAGCAAAAAAATGTTTTGTAACTCTTTATACTTCTAGACCAGGTTTTGTTATTGGAAAAAAAGGAAGTGATATAGAGAAAATTAAAAAAAAATTGTCAAAATTATCCAGTCACGAGATTACCTTAAACATTAAAGAAGTTAAAAAACCTGAACTAAATAGTTATTTGGTTGCTGAAAATATAGCCCAACAGTTAGTAAAAAGAATTTCTTACAGAAGAGCTATGAAAAGAGCAATACAGTCCGCACTGAGACTGGGTGCCAAAGGAATAAAGGTTTGCGTAAGTGGGAGATTAGCTGGCAATGAAATTGCACGATCCGAATGGTTAAGCGAGGGAAGCATTCCTTTGCATACTTTAAGAGCGGATGTTGATTATGCGGAATCAGAAGCTTTAACTACCTATGGAATGATAGGAGTCAAAGTTTGGATATATAAAGGAAAAATATTTAGAAAGGAATTCAGTCAAGAGACTAATAAAATTTAACCATGATTCAACCAGCAAGAACGAAATACAGAAAAGCACATAAGGGGCGAATACATGGAAAGGCTTCCAGGTGTGACAAACTTAATTTTGGTGAATATGGAATGAAAGCCCTACAACCAGATAGAATTATCTCAAATCAAATTGAAGCAGCGAGAGTAGCATTAACAAGATATATGAAAAGAACGGGAAAAGTATGGACAAGAATATTTCCTAATATTCCTGTATCAAAAAAACCTACTGAAGTTCGTATGGGTAAAGGGAAAGGAACTCCAGAATTTTGGGTTTGCAGAGTAAAACCTGGTAGAATTTTATTTGAAATTGATGGAGTAACAGAATCGGTTGCAAAAGTTGCTTTATATAAAGCATCAGCAAAACTTCCAATTAAAACAAAATTTATAAAAAGATAATTTATGAAACTTAAAGAAATAAATAAACTTACAAAAGATCAATTGCACAAAAATCATGAAAAATTTAAAA